>WNFA01000899.1_pt1 | contig 28638 bp, 26 predicted proteins | sample 5400481 | NCBI WGS metagenome assembly WNFA01 (sample SAMN13153340, study PRJNA577476) | soil metagenome | isolation source: 120 cm saprolite under Douglas fir tree site 2 hole 1 replicate 2 | place: USA:California | collected 2015-04-18 | reverse complement strand
CACTCCCGAGATCAGCGGCAGGCGGAAGAGATAGAACGAAATGTCGCGGTTAAAGAGCGGGTCCTTTGTTCCGAGCGCGACTCCGTTCATTCCCTTAAGAAGCGTCAGCCACCAGGCGGAAAGCGAAACCGCAGTCACAAAGGAGAGAAGAATTGCGGCAGGGAAAAAAAGCCTGGTGAACATCCGTGAGACATCGACCGTCACGCCATCGCCGCGGTTCACGAACAGGACGGGGAAAGCGGTTCCTGCTCCGCGGGCGATTCGCACGTTGCCGTAGAAGTAGGCGAAGGCGAAAGCACCGCCCAGGAAAAACAGCGCGATTCGCCAGATCAGCGAGGTTGCGAACACCGTCCGAAAACCGATCTCCCCGTACCAAAGCCAGTCCGTGAAAAAGCTGGCCAGCCACGGAATAACCGTGAGGACGATGAAGAGGGCCGCGATGATCCACAGCACGATCCGCCGGAAGGAGCGTGGGAATGGAGGCAGACGCGCAGGCGTGGGGCGCTCGAATGGTAAACTCATGCGGAAAGAAAATGCCACCGGAAGCAGACGGCTGCCACTCTTCCGTTGAATTCGTGGCTTGGCGGTACACCATCTGCACTACATCGTAAGCGTCAACCAAGGAGGAAACGATGCCACGCGGGGACAAATCGAAATACACAAAAAAAGAGAAAAGGCAGGCCGAGCACATAGAGGAAGGCTACGAGGAACGTGGCACTCCCAAGGATGAGGCCAAGCGGCGCGCCTGGGCCACAGTCAATGCGGTGCACGGTGGCGGAGAGAAACCCGGCGGCGGCGGCTACGGCAAGCCCGAGAATCACGAGCCCATGCGCACGGGCGGACGAACATCGCACAAGGGCGGAGCGCACTGAGGTCTCGAAGGCTCAACGCTTGAGCATAGAAACGCAAAAGGGCATCCGATGGATGCCCTTTTTGTTGACATTCCCGGCGAGTGCCGGCCGGCTAGGCGCGACTCACGAATGAGGTGTCGCGGCGGCTTTCGTAATGATCACGACGACACCGTAGGACGCATCGGGACCGTACTGTCTAAGCGCGGCGTGTCCTTTGATCACCTGAACGCTGGAGATCTGGTCGCCGGTCAACGATGGCACCTGATCACGTTGGAGTCGCACACCGTCGACGACGAAGAGTAGCGGCACCTGGGTCATGCCCGGAGCGATGGCGGTCGCAACCGAGCGTCCCGTTGCTGGCTGGGGTGAAAGGGCGCGCTCTGCCGTGCAGGCGGTGGCGCCAATGGTGAATGCGAGAGTGAGTGTCAGATGAGCCAGTTTCATATTTTCCCCGAAGGCGGCGTCCAACCTCAGCTGTAGCAGAGGGCGTGCCAGCCTGTTAACCCCACGAAACATGGGGCCAAGCTCATCCGTTGGCTAGGTCAGGGCTTCCAGCTCCCCTTTGCCACCGCCGGGACAAAAGCCTCCAATCCCGCCGGCGGGAAGTCGAGAGTCCGCCCCATTTCTGCGCTCATGTACGCAGACATGAGGATCTTCACGACCTCGACACCATCATCGAACGTGAGCATCGGCTTCTCGCCGCTGAGAAATGCGCGAGCCATATGGCGGTTCTCGGCGCTGTACCCATACACCGATGCCTCTTCGGCTACCACCGGCATCAACCCCATCTCCGCGTTCTGCTTTTCAACGAGATCCTCGCCCGATTTTCCCTTCACTTCCCTGCTGAAAAACATCTTGAGGCTCGAGTCGAGCGTATTCCACGACATCGAGTACTCGGGCCCGAGCAATTCCGCCGACAGCCTTAGGCCGGCGCCGATGAAGGCCCAGGAGGTCGTCACCTCGCCGACCAGGGGCTCTCCATCCTCGGATTCGTACTCGATGGTAGCGCGGGCGAAATCTTCTGACGGGCGCTTGGTGTAGTCGACGTCCTTTCCCATGGTTTCCGAGAGCTGCTTCGCATATTTGGCCCGGGACCACTTGAGTGATGCGATGTGGGCGCTGATTCGAACAGGCTTGATCGACGAGCGCGGAGAGCCGGGCTTGGTAAGCAGATGTCGCACCACCTCGACAGAATGGCACATCATGTCGTTGAGGACTCCACCACCCTGCAATGTCCCCTGCCAGAACCACGGCATGTGGGGACCGCTGTGCTCCTCGGCGGCGCGGGCAAGATAGGGACGGCCAGTCAGAGATGCGCCGCGCGCCCAAATCAATTCACGTCCGCGGGTAATGTCGGGAGCGAACAGCTGATTCTCCAGATACCCGGTGTTCAGGCCGACGCTGCGCGCCAGATCGGCCACTTTCTTTGCCTCGGCGAGGTTACGCGCCAGCGGCTTTTCGCAAGCGATTCCCCTCAGCGTGCCGGCTCCGCCATTGATCGCGCCGACGATCTCTTCGATGTTCGCGATCCGCGCGTGGTTGGGCCCGCAGAGCCAGATCGCGTTGATCGCCGGATCTGAGACCATGTCACGGATCGTCTTGTACGGGCGCGCCTCGCCGACGTCGAGCTGCCGTGCCAGGGCTGCCGAAGAGGCGGCATTTTTTTCGTTCGGACTCCACACTCCGCGGACATCGATCTCGCGGACCGATGTCAGGGACTGAATGTGGAAGCGGGCGTTGAAGCCGCTTCCCACGAAACCGATGCCGAGACGATCCGTGCTCATGTAGTTCGCTGAAAGAGTTCGAGATCAGTTGATCAATCGGGAGTGAGGCGCAGCTTCGTCCGATCGAATTTCGCGTAAGTAACACCGAGCTTCTTGAGCGCGGCTGGAGGGCAGCCGTTCCAGTCGGGCGCGAAAAGATTGCCCTCGTACTTGAGATCTTTCACACCGATTTGACTGGACCAGAAACCCGTCGCGGTGAGATCGCGAAATCGGTTCAAGAAGCCGACGCCGTCCGCCATGGACGCGGGTGCCCGCGCCGGCCACGCAATGTCGTTGAGGATTGCCGAGCGCTGTGATTCCGTGGCGTCGGCGAATGGCCTTCCGAATCTGGTATTCGATTGCGTGTCGATCCAGGCGAGCCCGGCGCGCATCCATTTCTGAGAGATCGGCCGATCCACCATCGTGAAATCCATGAACTCGGGGACGCCGGCGTCGCTGGCGTTGCCCGATTTTTCGTCGCGCGGGATGATCATGTCCGCCAGGATGCGCACGGTGCGGTATTCGGCCGGCGTGAAAAACCTGGGCGCGAACGCAGTGCCTTCCGCCGCCGACCGCAAGGCGTTGTCGACGAAGCGACGGGCCTTCTCCTGCTCCGCGGTGGGCCAGCTGAGAAACGCAGCGACTGGAAGCGCGGCGAGTAGCTGAACCGCGTCACGCCGGCTCATGTCCTTTCCGGGCGCAGCGTGCTCGGACTCGGGCACGCCGTCCATCGGATTCTCGTTCTCGTTCGACATCAGAGTGCCCCTCGCTTCCGCTCTTGCGCGATGAATTCGCTCGTCCGCATGGAGAGCGCAAGTATGGTCCAGGTCGGATTCTTGTCTGCTTGCGAGACGAAGGGGCCGCCATCAGTCACGAAGAGATTCTTCACATCGTGCGCCCGGCAGTTCGGATCCAGCGCCGACTTCGAGGGATCGGCGCCCATGCGTACGGTTCCCAGCTCGTGGATGATGGAGCCACCCGTCGCGATGCCGTAGCCTTTGCTTTGATCTGGCATCTTGTCGAACACCTGTCCGCCCATCTGGTCAACCAAAGCGCGGAAAGTCTGCTGCATGTGGCGAACCTGGTTGTTCTCGTAGTCCGTCCATTGCCAGTGGAAGCGCAGCACCGGGATTCCGTACTTGTCCTTCACGACCGGATCGAGCTCACAGTAGCTCTTGTCGTTCGGAATCATCTCGCCACGCCCGCTGAAGTAGACGCTGGCGCCATAGTAGCGGCGGTAGTCCTCCTTGAGTGCCTTGCCGTATCCCCCACCTGACGGGTAGCGCTGGATGCCGCCCATGAAGCCGTAACTTGGTGGATTCAGCCCGCCACCAACCTCGATGTGATATCCGCGCGGGAAATCCAGCTTCTTGTTGTCGACCCACCACGGCATGTAGATGTGGTTGCCGCCAACACCGTCCTCGTTGTGCGGGACGTGATCCATCATCTTCGGGATGAAGCCGGCGACATCGGTGCCGGTTGTATCAGTGAGACATTTCCCGACGACGCCGCTCGAATTGGCAAGGCCGTTGGGGAATTGCGGAGATTTCGAGTTGAGCATGAGGCGCGCGGTCTCGCACGCGCTCGCGGCGAGCACTACCACGCGCGCATCGGCGTGCCTCTCCGCGCCCGTCTTTGTATCGATGTAAGTCACGCCGCTGGCCAGCCCGCGATTGTTCAGCGTGACCTCGCGGGCCATCGCATGGGTGACGAGGGTCAAACGGCCGGTCTTGAGCGCAGGCGCAATCAGCACGTTCGTGGACGAGAAATTCGAGTTGGTTCTGCAGCCGCGGTTGCACTGCCCGCAATAGTGGCACGCCATGCGACCGTTGTGTGGCTTGGTGATCACCGACAAACGGGCTGCGACACAGGTGATGTCGAGCCGGTCCGCGGCATCCTTCACCATCAGCTCGTAGCAGCGCGGTGGTGGCGGCGGGAGGAAATATCCGCCGGGATGGTTCCGCAGATTGTCGTTGTTGCCGAAAACCCCGATCAGCTTGTCGATACGATCGTAATAGGGAGCAAGATCCGAATATGCGATCGGCCAGTCGTCCCCCAGGCCATCCCGGCTCTTTGCCTTGAAATCGTCGGGACCGAAGCGGAGTGAGATCCGTCCCCAGTGATTTGTGCGACCGCCCACCATTCTGGCGCGCCACCACATGAAGTCGGTGCCCTCCGCTTTCGTAAATGGCTCGCCCTGCAGCTCCCATCCGCCGATGCAGGCATCGAATTCACCAAACGGACGATCGGGCGTCGACGCGCCTCGCCGGGGGGACTCGTACGGCATCTTGAGCATCACCGAGTCTTTCGTGTTGTCCCACGGCCCACCGGCCTCGAGCAGGAGCACGTTCGCACCAGCGCGGGTCAGCATGTACGCAGCCATTCCACCGCCGGCGCCCGACCCTACGATACAAACGTCGTACGTCTTCCGCTGTGGCAATGGGAGAGAGGAGGAAAAGCCCAAAGTCATTGCAAATCCGCAGTTGAGGACACGAGAAAGTACGACCCGCCGTGGAAAGGCACTAGGGCCGGCCGATATCATGTTTGTGTGGGCGGGACTAAGTGTTTACCCCCGATATTGACCGCCTTTTCTCTGTCAGAAACGTGACGGAGGCGGGCGGGAAGCAGTCTTTCCACTGAGCGAAGTACTCACGCCCAACCCCCTTTCGCGCCTGTGCCCCAGCCCTACATAAGTGACAGCGCGAATCTCTACCGCATAGAGACCACCCAAAAGGCGGTCATTCTCACGATGCGGGACGGCGAAGAGCTGCGAGGGAATGTGTTCATCCACTTCTCCTCGTACCGGCCGTTCGAGCTGGAAGACGTGTCCGAGCTGCTCAATGCCGACACCCCGTTCTTCCCTCTGGAGCTCGAAAACTCCGAAGTCATCCTGGTCTCGAAGGAGCGCGTCGCTGAAGCTGCAGCCGACCGCAGCGATGACGCGTTCGACCAGCCGGCGCGCGAAACACCAACTCCAACGGCGCTCCTCCAGATCGCTCTCGTCGGAGGCGAAATACGACTCGGCTCCATTCGACTCGATGCGCCGCCCGACCGGGCGCGGGTGCTCGACTATCTCAACGCGCTCACGTCGCGGTTTCTGACTCTCTATACCTCAAACGAAGCGCGCTTGATCAATCGTTCGCTGATTGCCCGCGTTCGTCCACTGGACTGACATGGCCCAGCTAGATCGCTTTCTCAACCTCCTGAAGACCAACAACGGCTCGGCGCTCATTCTCGCCGAGGGCGACGTCGCGACCGTCACCATCAAGGATTCGCCCCGACCCGTGATGAAGCAGGCGCTCACGAGCGCTCAGATTCTCACGTTGGTGCGCGAGATCACACCGACCGATAAGCCACAGGGCCTCGACCCAAAAGGCGCCATGAGCTTCGACTACTCTTGCGCAGACGGGACGTTCGAAGTGGCGCTCACGCAGAATGGAAAGATCGTCGCCCGCATCCAACCGAAAGGGGCAGCGAGCAACGGCGCCAAGCCCAATGCGGCTGCATCAAAGTCGGCGGCTCCCCAGGCAGCTTCGCCGACGCTGGTTCCGCAAGCCGCTGCGGCAACGCCACGCGTCGAGGCACCTCCTCTCGAAACCACGATCGTGAAACGACCACAGGCTACCGCAACCGGCAACCGCGCGCTCGACAAGATCGAGAACCTTCTCCGGACGCTTGTGAGCAGCAATGCGTCTGACCTGCACTTGCGCGCCGGCTCTCCGCCGTTGCTGCGCGCCAGCGGCGAGATCGCTCCGATTCCCGGCGAGGCGGTGCTCACCTCGGACGACATCGACGTGATGTTGAACGCGGTGATGCTCGAGCAGAACCGCACCGAGTTCAAGGAGATTAACGACACTGACTTCGCGCACGAGATCCCGGGCATCGCCCGCTTCCGCGGCAACGCACTCAGGGAACGCAAGGGAACGGGCGCGGTATTTCGCGCCATCCCCGCGGCAGTCGTGACCGTCGAGCAGATGGGAATCTCGCAGGAAGTGCAGCGCCTTTGCCACCTGACGAAGGGACTCGTCCTCGTGACCGGCCCCACGGGCTCGGGAAAGTCGACTACGCTCTGCGCGCTCATCGACCTGATCAACCGCACGCGCTCGGATCACGTCATCACGATCGAGGATCCAATCGAGTTCGTGCACGAGAGCAAGAAGTGTCTCATCACACAGCGCCACGTGGGTGTGCACACGTCGTCGTTCAGGCACGCACTCCGCGCCGCGCTCCGCGAAGACCCGGACATCGTGCTCGTGGGTGAGCTTCGCGACCTCGAGACCGTGTCAATGGCAATCGAGACCGCCGAGACGGGACACCTCGTTTTCGGCACAGTCCATACGTCGACCGCTGTCAGCACCGTCGATCGCGTCATCGATCAGTTTCCACCCGACCGTCAGGCTCAGATCCGCGTCATGCTCTCCGAATCGCTCAAGGGAGTCATCTCGCAGGTTCTCTGCAAGAAGATCGGTGGCGGACGCGTCGCGGCGCGCGAGATCATGCTCTCAACGCCGTCCGTCTCCAACCTGATTCGTGAAGGCAAGACCTTCCAGCTGCCGTCGGTGCTTCAGACGTCGCGCCGACTGGGAATGGTGACGATGAACGATGCGCTGATCGACCTTGTCGATTCGAAGCAGGTCGAGCCGCAGGAAGCGTATCTCAAGGCGACCGACAAGATCGGCATCCTTCACATGCTGAAGCAGCGTGGCAAGGATATCAGTTTCGCCGATACCGACGATGCGAGAGCGGCTGCGGCAGCGAACGAGGCTCCGGCCAAGCCCGCGGGTCGAGCGGGCGCGTCTCGCTAGCGGATAGTTTCTAGTTCGGCACGGCGTCGGGCATTCAGGCCAGTACGGCGGAGCGAGTCCTCTTCGGCCGCTACGCTCGCTTTCCCCGCCCGCACGCTTACGCTTAGCGGGCACCCGAAGCCCCTAACCACGCTCCTTCGCTCCGCTCAGTCGCGGGTCTCCTCCTCGCGCTCGCTTTGCAAAGCGGCCTACGAGGACTCCCTCCGCCTTCCCACTGAGTCCCAACGCAAGGCCGGTATCACCTTCGCGCCTCACGGCGCACCGGCAGAGTCGCTCGCCGGCTTCGCGAAACTATTCTCTTCGTCGCGCGCCAGCGTGCATTATTCCATGATGTGCTGGGTTCCCGCCGAAGGCCTCGTGTGGCGGATGAGAACAAGGAGCGGAATTAGGGCGAGAATCAGCGCGGCGCTCAGGATGTAGATCCGGCTGTACGCGATGACGCTGGCCTGCGCCATCAGTTGGCCGTCGAGGATTTCGAGGGCTCGCGCGCGGGCGGTCCATGGATCCGCTCCTCTGGCGACGAGCGCCCGCGTCAACATTTCAATCCTGCTCATCGTCGCGGCATCGCCAACCGAGATGTGCTCGGCCAAAATCGCGCGGAATTGCGCCGTGTAGTGGGACAGCAGGGTGGCTATCGCCGCTATTCCGAGCGAGCCGCCCAGCTGCCGGAAAAAGTTGTAGAGGCCTGATCCCTGTCCCAGCTCGCGTGGGCTCAGCTCCGCCAAGGTGATGGTCGTGAGCGGAACGAACATCATTCCCAGCCCGATGCCGCGCATGATGAGCGACCAGAAGAAATCGGTGCTCCCACTTTCCCCGGTGATTCGCGAAAGCCTGATCATCGCGCCGGCAAACAGTAGAGCGCCGATCGTGATCAGGGCCCGGGCGTCGACTTTGTTGGTGAGTCTGCCGACGACCGCCATAGAAACAGCGGTCGCCAGTGCGCCGGGAAGAAGGACTATTCCGGTTTGCTGCGCGGTCATTCTGAGATTGCCCTGCAGAAACACCGGCAAAGTGAAGACCGATGCATAGAGGCCGACTCCCATGACGACGCCGAGCAGAGTCCCGACCCACATCTGCCGGTGCCGCAGGACGCGGAAGTCAATCACCGGGTCCTCGACGGTCATCTCGCGCCACACGAGCAGTATGCCGGTCACGATTCCACTGACGGCGAGCAGGATCATCAACCGCGAGTCGAACCAATCCTCGCGCTGCCCTTGCTCGAGCAGGTACTGCAGAGAGCCCACGCTCACCGCCAGCAGTGCGATGCCGATGTAATCAATCGTCCGGGGGCGGACCTGGTACTCCGGATCGTGAACGTACCCGATGATCATGACGGCCGCGAGAATGCCGACCGGAAGATTGACGTAGAAGATCCACGGCCAGCCGTAGTTGTCGGTGAGCCACCCTCCGAGGGTGGGACCGATGGTTGGCCCGACCATCACGCCGAGCCCGAAGAGGGCCATCGCGGTGCCCGCTTCCTTTCGCGGAAACGATTCGAACAGCACCGCCTGCGAGACCGTCATCAACGCTCCGCCGCCCAACCCCTGGATGATTCGCCAGAAGACGAGGGCTGACAGCGAATGTGAGGCGCCGCAGAGAAAGCTCGCGATCGTGAAGATGATGATCGAGCCAACGAAATAGCGCTTGCGGCCGAAGAATTCCCCAAGCCAGCCCGTGAGCGGGATGATGATGACACTGGCCAGGATGTATCCGGTGGAAACCCACGCAATCTCATCGAGACTGGCGCCCAGATTCCCCATCATGTCCGGGAGCGCGACGTTGACGATGGAGCTGTCGATGACCTGCATCAGCGCCGCGAGCACAACCGCGAACGCAATCAGGTATTTGTGCGGCGCGCCCTCGGTCGGCGCGGCGAGCGGCTCTACAAGAAGCTCGTCGTCGGGCTCGGATTCCTGTTCGACTTCACTAACGACTGACATCGGGTGTCAGTCAATGTAATCCCCATGCCGCGGAACCCGGCTCAGGGATTCTGCTGACCCGTGTCCGACATACGGCCCTGCCTCGCCGCGACCGAGTCGGCCACCGTCATGCTTTTCTTGACCGCTTTGGCGCCCGGAATTGTCGAGTTGGCGAAAATACTGTCCTTCTCGCGCTGTGTGAGCGTCGCTCTTTTCGCCTCCGAATCATCTTTGTCGCAGGCAGCGAGTGCGAGGGTGAGAACGGCGCCAGCCAGTGCAATTCCGCGCTTCGACATTGGGGCCTCAATCTAGGTGGGCGTGTTTGATGAAAGCTGTCGTTGTACCGGTTTTGATGCGGGGCGGGACTGCTCGCTCAACAATTTGGTCGTGAACCGCTGGCCCTCTGAGATGCGCTCGACCTCGAGCGCGATGGCCTCGACCGCTTGTTCGATGCGGGCGAGCCGGGCCTCTGACAGGGGCGGGCTGGACTCTCTCTCGAGCTTTGCCTCCTCCTTACGGTGTGCGACCGCCGCCCGCGCGATGGCGTTTATCGAGTAGGCGACGGAGCCAAAGAAACTCACCGCGACCATCACTTTTGCGGGATCATCCATATGGGCCTGTTGGGAAGATGTATAGAGTCCCTACGGTGCAACGTGGAAATTCGTTTATGCCGGCGCTCCTGCCGGCGCGCCTTCTCCGGCCGGTACCGCAATTCCACCTTTCGGTCTGAAGAGCAGCAGGAACAAGATGAAGACCACGAGCGCGCCGGCTGATGGGACCAGCCAGATCGAATGCCAGTCGTGCGTGACTTTGAGGCATTCGTGCGCGGCTGCGGCTACATCGGTGCACGACGAGTTGGGCGTCGCGTAACGGTTCACCACTGCGCCGGACACGAACGCGCCGATAAAATATCCGAGCCCGTTGGTGACGAAGTTGATGAGTCCCTGCGCCGCAGCGCGCACCTTCTCACCCGCGCGCTGGTCCGTGTAGATCTGCCCGGCGACGAAGAAGAAGTCGTAGCAGACGCCGTGGAGAAGGATCCCGATGTAGATGAGCGCCATTACGGGTCCAACGGCAGCCATGCCGAACGCGAGGTAGCGAAGCGTCCACGCCGCCATGCCCACGAGCATGATGATCTTGATTCCGAATTTCCGCAGCGCGAACGGCAGTAACAGCATGAATCCGATCTCGGACATCTGCCCGAACGTCTGAATGAACGCCGGATCGGGTGCCTTGACCTCGTTCAGGAATGGATTGGCGAAGGTGTAGTAGAACTGGAGCGGGACGCAAAGAAGGAACGATCCCGCCACGAAGATGAAGAAGTCGCGGTTCTTGAGCAGGGCAAGCGCGTCGAGCCCGAGCGCATCATGCACACTGAAGCTCGCGCCCGCTGCTTTCGGAGGAGTGTGCGGCAGCGCGAGCGAGTACACCGCCATCACTATCGAAGCGCCAGCAGCAAGACGCATCGGTAGAACCAGCGCATCGGCATGGAACACTTTACCGACGAGGATTCCCGCGACGATCCACCCGATGGTTCCGAGAACGCGGATGAAGGGAAAATCGCGGCCGGGATCGCGCACGTGGTGAAATGAGATCGAGTTGGTGAGCGACAGCGTCGGCATGTAGCACAACGCGTAAAGAATGAGCAGTGGATAAAACGTGGCGAACGTCGTCTGCAGCGAGACGAGGTACATGAGAACACCGCCGACCAGGTGCAGCAGGGCGAGAAGTTTCTCGCTCGAGAAATACCGGTCGGCGACAACTCCCATGAAAAAGGGCGATACGAGCGCCGCAATCGCCGTCGCGCCGTATGCGAGACCGATCTCGCGGTCAGTGAAGTGAAGCGTTTGACCGAGATACGTCCCCATCGTCACGAACCAAACCCCCCAGATGAAATACTGGAGGAACATCATTGCCGAGAGCCGCGCTCGTGCGCTCACGGAAGCTCCTTGATGCGGACGTTGCGGATCGACAGGGTTCCGTCGTGATCACCTTGAATTCCGATGTAGCCCTTCGGGGCCAACCCGTATTTAGGATATGCAACGAACTTGCTCGCCTTGACTTTCGCCTGCCAATCCGGACTTCCGAGTTCGTACTCGAGCAGCTTCTGCCCGTTCATCCAATGCTGGACGGTGTTGCCCTTGATGACTATGAGCGTGGAGTTCCACTGATCCGCCGGCTTCACCACGCCAGCGGGTGACGGATAGAGCGCGTAGTCCGCGCCGGCCGAGGTCAGCCTGCTCTTGCCGTCGGGATGGCCCGCGTCGTCGAGTAGCTGGTACTCGGGCGCGCTCCAGTAGATGTGATCGTATTCCTCGGTGCCGCGATAGAAGACGCCCGCGTTGCCACCCGGGCTCAGCTTCCAGTCTAAGGCCAGCTCGAAGTTTCCGAATTGGTCCTTCGTCAGGACGTCACCCACCGAACCTGTCTTGGTGAGTGTGCCATCCACGATTTGCCAGCCGGCTGGCAGCGTCGCCTGCTTGTAACCTCGCCAAGCCGAGGTGCTGGTCCCGTCGAACAGCGATCGCCATCCGCTGGCCCGCTGCTCGGCTGTCAACGTCGTGGCTCCTGTACTGGTGCTATTCGCAGCTGGCGTACTCTTCCCCATCGGCGTGCAGGCAAAGGCGAGCAGCGCCAACTGAGAGATTATCGCCGCGCGCGCGGCAGCTCGATGCATCATGGATTCCTCTTGATGAATTATTCAGACTGCCCAACCGGCGCGATACTCTCGCGTCAGGTACTGATTCGCATCGGCGATATTCGTGACCAGCATCTTATCGCCGTCGTACAGAATCTTTCGACCCTGGCCCGTGCGCAGCGCGACGATCCCCAGCAGCATCGTCTCGGTGAGCTGGGCCGCATACTCGAGTGGGGAGCTCGATTTCGCTTCGCCCTTGATGGCCTTCACCCAGTTCATCTCGTGGCTCCAGGTGATTCGCGGGTAGGTCTTCGGCACCAGCGCCGCATCCTCGGCGAGCGACACCGGAAAGAGGCGAGGATCGGATCCGTAGGTGTCGTTCATCAGAATTCCCTTCTCTCCGATAAAGATCACGCCGCCCTCGCTCTTCAACGTGACATCGTCAGGCAGCACGTCGGGCCGGGGAGGATAGAGCCCGCCGTCGTACCAATTGAGCTTGACGGGAGGCTGTGCGCCGCGCGCCGGGAACTGATAGTGCACCGCGGTCGCGACCGGATATGACACGGGCTTGTTGTATCCCCGCGCCTCTCGCGATCCCGCCGCCGCCTTCGGATCGGGCGGAATCGGCATCGTGCCCCACTGCGTCGACGTGGCTTCGATGCTCGTCGGATAGGTGAGTCCGAGCGCCCAGAACGGATGATCGATCAGATGCGCGCCCATGTCGCCGAGCGCGCCGACGCCGAAGTTGATCCAGCCGCGCCAGTTGAATGGGTGGTAGATCGGATGATAGGGGACTTCTTCCGCGACGGGACCGACGTACAGATCCCAGTTCAATCCTGGCGGAGCCGGATGAGAACCCAGCGCCGATGCCAAGAGCTGGTTCACGTAGCGGAAGCTGAATGGATTTCCGAATGGGCTCGGTGGTGGAGGCGGAGGCGGGGCGCCGGTGGGTCGCGGAACTCCCTGGGGCCAATACACGACCGGACGATTTGTCCAGACATGAACTTCCCGCACCGGGCCAATGATGCCGGCCTGAATCCATTCGTTGATCAGCCGCGCGCCGTCACTCGAATGACCCTGGTTTCCCATCTGAGTTACGATCTTCGGATTCGACAGCGCCAGATCGCGCAGGACACGCGCTTCGTGCACGGAATAGGTGAGCGGCTTCTGCACGTACACGTGCTTTCCGTTCTGCATCGCGGCCTTCGCGATTACGGCGTGCAGGTGATCCGGAGTAGCGATCACGATTCCATCGATGTCCTTCTGCTTGTCGAGCATCTCGCGGAAATCCGAATAGCGGGTGGCCTTGTCGAATTTCTGCTTGAGCGTGATGCCTTCGGGCCTGTCCTTCTTCTCATCGTCCTTCAGCTTTTCCGTCACCTTGCTGGCGGAGTAGGCGAAATCGACGTCGGCGTAGGCGACGAGATTCTCCGTCTTCGCCAGCTCCAGTGCGTTCTCCGAACCCATCCCACCAAAGCCCGCGACGGCGAAGTTGATCGTGTCACTCGGCGCCTGAAACCCGGGTCCGCCGAGGACGTGACGCGGCACGATCATTACACCAAGCCCGATCTTTCCCGTATCCGCGACGAACTTGCGGCGCGTGACCTTCTTAGCCGTCATGAAAGGCGTTCCCCCGTTTTTGTGTGTCGTCCGTTGTCCGCAATCAATACCTCAGGGCGTGCAGGTACCGATAGCTGTTGCGGATCGTGGCTATGGGATCGGCGGGCTGATCGTGCTCGACAAAGTAGTGCTTGATCCCGGCCTTGTCGCTCTGCGCGAAGATCTTGGGGAAGTCGATCGTGCCCTGACCGACATCGACCATCTTGTTATCGGGCGGACCTGCCGAATCCTTCACGTGCACCATCGCGAAACGCTTCGGATGGCGATTGAAGAAGTCGATCGGATCGCCGCCGCCGAACACAACCCAGTACAGATCCATTTCGAAGTCGACCAGCGACGGGTCCGTCTTGTCGAGCATCATGTCCAGGGGACGCACGCCATTCACTGGCCTGATCTCGAAATCATGATTGTGGTAGGCGAGCCGAAGTCCCGCTGCTTTTGCCTGTGGGCCCAGCTGGTTGAGGAGATCGATGATTCTGTTCCAGTCGTCCACCGTTTTGCGTCTCTCCTCAGGGATATACGGCATGGTTACCCACTGGTGTCCAATCGCCTTGGCATCGGCGAATGCCCTGACCGAATCCTTCTCCAGGGTGTCGAGCCCAATATGGGATGACGGCGAGGTGAGTCCATTCTGCTTGAGCAGCGCGCGAATCTGCGCGGGTGTCCGGCCGAAGTATCCGGCGAATTCGACTTCCTTGTACCCGATCTGCGCGACCCTGCGGAGCGTGCCTGGAAGATCCGCTTTCATCAAGTCGCGAACGCTGTACAGCTGGAGACCGACTTTTTTCAGCTTTCGCTTAGGTGCCAGGAGAATTCCATCGGCCAGGGCATCGCGGCTCGCGATCCCGAGAGCGGCGACGCCAAGCGTCGCGAGGAATGTGCGGCGGGTGTGTAGTGTCACAGGACTGGGGTAAGAGTGCAGCTAGTATGGAGTGCCGGCACCCGCTCCGCAATAAAGCGGAGTAACGTTGGAGCGCGGTAGGGGATTGCCCGGACGGACACTCCCCTCCCGCAATCCACTCATCGTCCAGTCAGCTCCAGTCGAGTGTAAAGGAAGCGTCCGTTGTATCCAAACGGCGAAGCAGGCGGCCACGGGAAGATATCGAAGCCGTTCCCCTCGTTCATCCCGTCGGGATAGACGTCGAAAATGTTTCGCCCCCCTATGGAAAGCTTGAATCCCGGCATTGGAGTGAAGCCGAGCTCGACGTCCGCGAGACCCTTCGCTCGATAGTTCTGCACGTCGCTCCCGCTGTAGCTGTAGAGGGAAGACGTGTACTTCCCATAGTAGGAGTAGCGCGCCATTCCGTTCCAAGCGCCGCGTTTATACAGGCCGGTTACGGTGCTTCGCCACGCCGGACGCTCCTTGGTGATCGCGAGCAGTCCCCCCTCATCGTACTTGTTGATCAGCGTCACTCCCGTGCCCTGAAGCTGCGGCGGGAGAGGGATGTTGTCTTCGTTCGGAATCGTGGTGCGCGTGAAGTTGAAGACAGCATTGAGCCCGGCGATGCCTCCCAACGTTGGGATTGTATAGTCTCCGGTGATGTCGAGGCCGCGGGTGCGGGTATCGATGGCGTTGGTGAAAAACTGCGCTGTCGTCGCGCGTGAACCGACATTGCGAAGGATCGCGGAGACGCTGTCAGTGCCATTACCAAGAAATCCTGTGATCGCAATGCGATTGTCAATCGCGATGTAATAAAAGTCGCTCGTGAAGGTGAGGTTTTCGACGGGCGTCGCGGCGAACCCGGCGCTGAAGTTTTTCGAGGACTCGGGTTTCAGCGGCCGCGCGCCGAGCGCGCGGGCCTCGACCGAGTTGACGGGAAATATTCCGATCTCGAATGGAACGGGATTCCCGGTCGTGGGGTCAGCCTCAAAGTTGGTAACGACGCTCGAGAAGAAGCTTTGATTGAGCGATGGTGCGCGGAAGCCGGTACTCGCGGCGGAGCGAAGGGTCAGCCGTTGGGTCGGCTGGAATCGCAGCGCCAGTTTGCCGGTGAGCTTGTTGCCGAAATCGGTGTAATGTTCGAAGCGCGTGGCGACATTTGCGAGAAGCTTTGGAACAAGGTCGCCCTCGAGCTCGACGTAGGCGCCAACATTGTTCCGGTGGGCATCCGCTTCGTCTGCCGGGCGGAAGCCCGGAAAGACCTGCGAGCCGGATGACGCGATGCTGCCATCCTGTGCGGGATGGAAGCCGTTGATGTAGGAGGCTGGCTCTCCGGCAATGATCTTATAGCGCTCGTTGCGAAAGGCTGTGCCGATCGCGACTGTGACGGGTGATGCAAGCCCCATCGCGTACTCATGGCTCGCGTCGAGACTGAGAATCGCTTCGGTAAACTGGAGCTCGCCCGCGAAAATGCTCGTCTTGTTGGGAATCCCAGGATCATCGGCGTTGCCCAGAATTCCGTCGGGCCCGGGTGCGCACGCGGTCGTCAGGCATGGTCCGAGCGAGGCGTTGAGCGTGTGCTCGAGGTTGTACTTGAACCCATTGTGTCCGACCGTGCCACCGAGGTCGTAGGACCACCCGGAGAACAGCCCGCGAGCTCCTCCCGCAGCGGAGAAATCCAGGACGTCGGGCGCAAACTTTGGAAGGAAGCCGTTCGGATATATCTGGGGCCAGTTCCGCGCGCTCGAGGGCGGCCGGAAATATCCGAAGCCGGCGCCTTTTCGATAGCTGTATCCACCAAACGCGTACAGACCCGCCGACGGGTTCGTCGGATTGAACGGAAAGTTGGCGCTGCCGAAAGTCATGAGATCCTTCGACGAGCCATCTCCCCAGTGATGATTGGGCATGGCGATCGAGTTGTTCTTGGCGACGAGCTTGCCGTTGACGACTGCATCGGCATCGCCCGTGACGAACATGTCAGTCGGGTCCGGGCCGGCTCTGTTCGTCGGCTGCCGATCGCGGTACTCGGCGAACAGCCCGAGTGACCCGCGTCCGAGCGGGATGCCCCAACCACCATTGACATCAACCGTGCGTCCGTCGTGAGGATATGCCGGACGCGAGCCACTGGCATCCGGAAGGGCGGCCGGGTTTTCCTTGGAAGTCATGTATTGCCCGAGGTCCCCACTGATAAACGGAGCGAAGACGCCCTCTTTCAGGACGACGTTCACGACGCCGGCGATGGCGTCCGACCCGTACTGGGCGGCTGCTCCATCGCGCAGAATCTCGATCCGGTCAATGGCGCCAGCCGGGATCGCGTTCATGTCGACGCCGCTCGACCCCGCGCCTTGACCAGCGCCGTAGTAGTGCGTGAGCGCGGTGTGATGGCGGCGCTTGCCATTCAGTAGCACCAACGTGTGATCGGGGCTCAGTCCACGCATCGTGAATGGCCGTACGATCTCGGTCGCGTCCGACACGCTTTGGCGAGGAAAGTTGACCGATGGCGAGAGCTGAGAAAGAATCTGGGATGTCTCCGTAGTTCCCTGGGAGTGAATCTGCTCTGGTGTGAATACATCGACCGGCACGGCAAGCTCTTCGGCCGCAGTGTGTCGGGCTCGCGATCCAATCACCACATCTGTCAGCGATATGGCGGCGTGGTTAACAAGGAAATCCTGCCTGACCGTCTGGCCTTCTGCGATGGTCACGGTGGCCGACGGAGTGACATAGCCCAGCCGTCGCACTCGCACCGTGTAGCTACCGCTCGGTACGCGCGAGATCACGTAGTCGCCGTTATCCCTGCTGGTCGCGCGGAGACCGCCCGGATCGAGAACGATCACGGCTTGCGCGATGGGCACGCCAGTTGAATCCGCGATTCGACCGCGGATCGTGCCGCCCTGTGCGGCGGTGGTTTTCGGAGTGAAGAGAAGCGCGAGTACCGGGAGGGCGAGAACGATCAACAGCTGGCGCAGGGAGCGTCGCATAACACCTCGTCGTTGGGAGGATATCGCGGACAGCGAAAAAAACCTTACGCCCGAACAGCGGGTTCTGCAAGTAAAAACGGTCTGGAGGCGTTCTTAGGTCTGTCGAGCATCCCTCGATAGATCATACGGCTGAACTTGGATGAGACCGGAGCTTAGAACGACCCGTTCCGGTCGCGGTGCCTGCCTGACTCGAGCCAGGGCGTCAGCGTGATGGTGAATCGTGGCGAGTGTCTCACGCCGGCTGCCGCGATCACCGGGACTCCATAGTCGAGGCGAATGCTCGTTCTCCCGGCCTTGCGCGGAGAGAGCCCGAGGCAGACGCCGACGACACCCACGGTAACGTCCTCCGACCCGGCAGTCGATGCTGCGGGATCCCATCGCTTGGAGAGCGCGCCAAAGAGGGAGCCGTCCAGCTCCAGCGAAGACCCAACGGGACGAAGGTGTCTCGTTCGATCGACCGACATCGTCAGCGCCGACTCGGCCAGACGGACCGTGGGCGGCACGAATGCGAGCGCCCGGTCGAAGATCGTGAGAGCGCGAACGTCGGGGTCAGGATCGGTGAGCTGCTCCCCGGCGAGCGTCATCTCCCACACACCGTCCGATGCCGCGTGCGCGGCGGCCACGACGGCGCGGATGCTGGCGGAGTGCCATTCGTCTGCTCCGCTGTAGCCGGATGCCCAGACGTCGCTCACGATGCGACTGCTTCGCGTCGGGAGCCATTCGCGTCCGACCCACGCATCGTAGTGCGTCATGAAGCCCGAGCGGCTTGTCTCCCCAGGTCCCGCGAAGTCTCGAGATGTTACCGCACCCTTGCCGAGTCCAACGACGAATTCCCCCTCGAACGTACGCGGGACATCGACGACCCCTCCGCCGACCAATAGCCAGGTGAGTGTGTCATAGCTGCCTGAGACGAGTGAAAGGCCCATTTGCGGACCGGTGAAGCGACGATCGATGCGCACCGGACCGATGACCTGAGCATTCGATGCGGCAGCGAGTGAAGTGAGCTCCGATTCTGCGCCGCCCAGCAGGTACATAACGTGGCTGGATGTGGGTGGAGACAGCCGAATACCCGCGATCAGGTTGCCGCCTGTCCGCTCGATCTGATCGCTCGTCGCACTCTTCGGCTCGTAGTGCTGGTCCCAGAAATCGAGTTGCGCGCGCCAGCGATCGGCGAGGCTCGCCTGCCGCCGCGCGAAGGAGAGCGAGCGGAGGGTTCCCTCGTAGTAGCGCTGATATTGGGCGCGGGTTGCGAAGCCGGTGCCGTAACCGAACGTGTCCAACGTCGAGATTCCCGCGCCGAGCGAGCGATTATGGGAGACGAGGCTCAGCGAGACCGTTCGGCCCGTGCCCAGGAGGTCCCGCTCGGTCAGCCCGATTCTCGGTGAGCTGCCGCCTGCCTTGATGTCCGGGTGAGTGGTCCACGCATCCCGCGTGACCACCTTCAATGCGAGCGACTCCCCAACCGGAGTCACGCACCTCTCCGCTTCGACGTGAGCGTTTTCGAGAAACTGCAGCTTTCGCAGGCGTCGCAGTGACTCAGCGACGCGAAGGGTGTCGACCGTGTCACCCGCGGCAAAAAGAAGCTCTCGGCGGATGATTTCGGGGCGTGTTCGGACGTGCATTTTCGCGATTGCGCGACCGCGCCTGCCTAGATTGGGGCTCGACGTCATGACCGCGACGGAATCGATTCGATGCCCGGAGAGCGGACCAAGCGTCACTTCCGATCTCGAGACGGAGCACGCCTGCGGCTCCTGCGCGTTCGCGAGAGCCGCGAAAAAGAGAACGAGAAGACCAGGAGTCAAACGCATTAGGGCGATAATAGGCGCGCTAACTGTCCGCCACATGACATTAAGCCCAGCAGCGCCCATCCGGGTGTAAAAAAACTGTTAAGAACGCGCGTAGCCAATTCGCCGTCATAATCGTCCTGATGGTGAATCTTTCACAGAGACTGGGGACATGCGCAGCAAAACCATACTTTCGATTTCCTTACTTTCATTCGCTGCCTTGAGCAGCGCGTGCTCGCGTAACAAAGTCGCCGCCGCGCCGACGCCTTCAACGGCATCAGCGGATCGCGCGGCAATCGATGCGGCCGATCGCGAAAACGCCAAGCTGCGGGCCGATGCAGGCGCCGAGCGCGTTGAAGCCGAGAAGACACTGGCTTCGGATCGGAGCGCCATCACCACGCCCATTTTCTTTCAGTTCGATCGGTCGGAGATCAACGATGAAGGAATCCGACTACTCGATCAGAAGGTGGACGCACTTCAGAGGAATGCGGCTGTTCGTATCCGCGTAGAAGGCAATGCCGACGACAGCGGCTCCGACGAATACAACATGGCGTTGAGTCAGCGCCGCGCCGCGATCGTCCACCGTTATTTGACCGAGCGTGGAATCGATGCGTCTCGAGTCCAGATCGTGAGCTACGGCGAAGAGAAGCCTGCGTGCACTACTTCACGCGACGATGACTGCCGCGCGAAGAACAGACGGGACGAGTTCGTAATTCTGTCTGGCTTGTAGATCTCCTGAAGCAAAAGCGCCCCGTCCGGTTTGCCGGCGGGGCGTTTTTGTTTTTTGGGGAAACTCTTCGAATAGCTGGGGGGAGACTCGAACTCCCGACCCCGGCATTATGAGTGCCGTGCTCTAACCAGCTGAGCTACCCAGCCATGCTACAAATCTGCGCAATTACGTGACGCCGTTGAAGCGCCGGGGTTACGGACACAAACGGCCGACCCTTTCGGGCCGGCCGCGTGCTTGAGTGGCGGGGGCGGGATTTGAACCCGCGACCTTCGGGTTATGAGCCCGACGAGCTACCAGGCTGCTCCACCCCGCGATGAGATGAGCAATCTACGCAGAGGGAGCATCAAGTCAACCGATTTATAGTGCTATTTGGACGATTAACCGCGCTATTTTTGACCTCATTTCCGGTTGTTGTTACCGGGAGCGTCGCCAAACCGGTAAAGGATCTCCTTGTCGCCCCGCACCATCCCGAATTCCTCGCGCGCGATCCGCTCCTGCGTCGCGCTGTCGCTCTTCACCAGCTTGAGGTACCGTCCGAGCGAATCGACCTGCCGTTGCAACGAATCCAGCTCACGCGTGAGCGTCCGCGTCCGGGAATGCAGGACATAGAGGTCCCGGGTGCTGTATTCCCCGCCCTGCACCGCGAAAAAGAGCGCCACGGCGATGAGAGCCCACCACACATACCGCTTCATCGAATTATGCCAGTCGCTTCATCGGGCTACTCCAGTCCATAGATCGCGCCGCCCGGATATTCCGCCACGGCACCAAGCTGCTCCTCGATCCGGAGTAGCTGATTGTACTTTGCCACGCGGTCGGTGCGGCTCGCCGAGCCGGTCTTGATCTGCCCCGCGCCGGTTGCAACGGCGAGATCGGCGATGAAGGTGTCCTCGGTTTCGCCTGAACGGTGCGAGATAATCGACTGATATCCGTTCGACCTCGCCATCTCGATCGCTTCGAGCGTCTCGGTCAAGGTTCCGATCTGATTGAGCTTGATCAGGATCGCGTTCGCGACGTCCGACTCAATGCCGCGTGCGAGCCGCTCGGTGTTCGTGACGAAAAGATCGTCACCAACCAGTTGAACCCTGTCGCCAAGGGCGGCGGTAATTTTTGCCCAGCCCTCCCAATCGTCTTCGGCGAGCCCGTCCTCGATCGATACGATCGGATACTCGTCCAGCCACTTCCGATAGAGCTCGATCATTCCATCGGAGTCGAGACTCCCGGCCCCGCTCTTCTTGAACGTGTACGTCCCGTTCTTGTAGAGCTCCGATGCCGCTGGATCCAGCGCGATCGCAATCTCCTTTCCCGGCGCGTATCCCGCCGCCTCGATCGCCTCGACCACTACCCGCAACGCTTCTTCGTCGTTCTTGAGATCGGGAGCAAAGCCACCCTCGTCGCCAACTCCAGTCGAGAGCTTTCGCTTAACCAGTACTTTCTTGAGCGCGTGAAACACCTCTGTACCCATGCGGAGCGCCTCCCGGAAGCTCGTCGCGCCGACCGGGACGATCATGTACTCCTGGAAATCCACCGTGTTGGTGGCGTGCGCGCCGCCATTCAGGATGTTCATCATGGGGACCGGCAGCGTGCGCGCCATCGGACCGCCGAGGTAGCGATAGAGCGGCAGGCCGACGTCCATTGCAGCCGCGCGTGCCGTAGCCATCGAGACCGCTAGTATCGCGTTGGCTCCGAGCTTCCCTTTGTTGGGGGTGCCATCGAGCTCGATCATGGCGCGGTCGATTACCATCTGATCGCCGGCCGCCAGCCCATTGAGCGCCGGGCCGATGCGCTCCTCCACGCTCTGCACCGCCTGCTCCACTCCCTTCCCGAGATAACGCTCGGCGTCTCCATCTCGCAGCTCGAGGGCCTCATGCTCTCCGGTAGATGCGCCGCTTGGAACAGCAGCCCGGCCAAACGCGCCGCTGTCGAGCGTGACATCCGCTTCGATCGTGGGATTTCCGCGGCTGTCCAGAATCTCCCGCGCCTTGATCTCGATTATTCCTGACATTTTTTAGTTGGAGGTTGTGCTACCGTGTTTCGGTCGGCTGGGTTTCGGACGATAGGATTTCGGTCGACGACGTGAGCCGCGACGCCGACGCTGGCAGCGCCTCGATGCCGTACAGATCACGCATCGCGTCCGCCATCCTCGTTCTCACGGTCCTCATCAGCGCCTCGCGGTGGTCATAGTCGACAGCGGTCGTGCTGACAGGCTCGAGCAAATGTATATCAATCGTCCCGGGATGAGCCCACAGTGAATGTCTGGGCATTATCTCGATCGTCCCGTGCACTATGATTGGGACTATCGGCACCCCGGCGGCGATCGCCAGCACGAACGGTCCCTTCTTGAACGGGCGAAGCGGATATTCGTGTCCGCGTGTCCCCTCGGGAAAGACGACGACCGAGTTGCCAGCGCGGATTCGCTCCGCCGCGACATCGTAAGCGCCGAACGCGGCCTTTCGGTTCTCGCGCTGGATTTCGATCATCCCCACGGCGCGCATTGCGCGCCCAAAGATCGGCACTTTGAAGAGCTCGGACTTTGCCACGAACTTGTTCCGGGGCAAGATCTTGGCGAGCGAGGGAACGTCGAACCAGCTCACGTGGTTGGACGCGAAAATGTAGGGCTCTCCACGCCTCAGGTTCTCCTTTCCGTGGACGCGCACCTTGACTCCGACGGCCCGCAACACTGCAATCGACCACCAGCGCGGCACCCTGTCGTATAAGCCGCCCGGTTTGTCCTCTACGCCAAGCAGCGCCGCAACGATGACGGTGACACCGAGGACCACCGTCGCCGCAGCGGCGGTGGAGTAGAGGAGAATCGTTCGAAAAAATGAGGTCATTTATCGCGAAAGTGGTCGAAGCCAGGAGGAGCCGTGACGCGCTCACCCGCCTGCATTAGAACTATACCGGTAGAACCGGCAACAACCCGGCCGATTTCCGTGAGAGCCAATCCGAATTCCTCCAAAAACTGACGGGTGTCGATCTCTGGTGCGGTGACGAGGATCTCGTATTCCTCCCCCGAGCTCGCGGCCTCCAGAGGCGTGACTCCACTTACACGCGGGATCTGGTCGGCATCGATTTCGATGCAGACCTTGCTCGCCGCAGCGATGTGGCCGACATCGGCGATGAGGCCGTCCGAGATGTCGATCCCGGACGTCGCGCCCCGATCCGCCAGCCCAATGGCGGGCTCGATCCTCGGCACCGGATTGGCGAAGCGTGCCCGGTCGCCCTCGGCGGGGTCCTTACCCGCGCGCCAGGCGCGGACCGCGGCTGCGGGACCGCCGAGCCGACCCGTAACGTACACACGCTGACCGACTCTCGCACCGGAACGCGCAAGCGGTCGCGAAGCGCTGCCAAGCGCAGTGATCGTGAGCGAAAGTTCCTTTCCCGAAGAGAGGTCCCCTCCAACGATAGGGCACAAGACCGCCGACGCTCCTTCGCGAATTCCGGTGGCGATTTCACGCGCTTCCTCTTTGTTCCCCTCCGGAAGAGTGAGCGCGATCAGAATCCCAAGCGGCCGCGCGGCCATCGCGGCCAGATCGCTGAGCGACGCCGCCGTCGCGCGGTAACCGATCTCGAAGCTATTGAGCCAATCGCGAAGGAAATGAACACCTTCAACTGACGTGTCGGTGCTGACGACGAGGCGCTCGCCCACCGGAACGTCGAGCACCGCGGCGTCATCACCGATCCTTTGCGCAGCCTTTCCCCATTCGGCGAGAAGGATTCGAACGAGATCGAATTCCTTGCCGGGCCCGAGGTCGAGATTGCGATCGTTCGTCGCTTTGTCAGGACTCATCGTGCGACGGCCGGCAGTTGGGCCAGCACCGGAAGCTCGGGTGATGGCTCGAGCTCGTTCCACGCGCGTGGGAGCGCGTAGAGCACATCCTCGAGTGTGGTACCCCGCACGTACTCGCAGAATTCCGCGGCGCGACCATGGACCCACGCAGCGCAACAGCCGGCGACGGTCGCATTCTGGGTCTGCGCCAGTATGGTGCCGGCGATACCGTCGAGAAGATCGCCGCTGCCACCCGTTCCCAGCGCGGCGGTTCCCCTGGCGATCACGGCGGCGGTTCCCCTGGCGATCACATAACGATCGCCCTCGGGAGTGAAAACCACGGTGGGGGTTCCTTTGAGGAGAACCGTGGCGCCAAGCACGCGCGCGAGATCAAGACCGATATCGAACCTGTTCGCGAGAACTGATTCCACATCGATACCGGCGATTCTCGCGAACTCCGCGACGTGAGGAGTGATGAGGGCCGATCTTCCCTCGAGCAGCGCTGCCAGCGATTTCGCATCACCCTCGAACACGTTGAGCGCATCGGCATCGAGCAACGCCGGTAGCTTCGAGCTGCGCAGAATTCGCTCGATGAGCGCTCGGGCGTCCTTGGATTTACCGAGCCCCGGTCCGATCACCACTGCGTCGGCCCACTTGGAGATCTCGGCGCTGATCTGGGTTTCGCTCGATGGCCATTCGGAGATCAGTGCCGAGGGTACCGCAGCCAGAACAGGGCTGACGTTTTCCGGCGCCACGAGAACCCGCACCAGGCCAATTCCACTTCTCAGCGCACCGCGTGAGGCGAGGACGACCGCCCCTGGCATTCCCTTCCCGCCCCCGACCACGGCGAGGTGCTTTCTGGTTCCTTTGTGCGCGTCGAACCGAATCGGCGGAATGCGCGACCGCACCCACTCGCCGTCGACGAGAATCGGCAAAGACACCTCGGCCTTCGCCGGCTTGGCTGGAGCTGACGGTTCATCGAGCCCGATATCGAGCACGACGATCTCTCCGCAGCAATCTCTTGCCAACAGCAGCCCGCGCTTTGCCCCGCCGAAGCTGAGAGTGAGATCAGCCACAACGCACGACGAATGCTGGCCCGTCGTCGCATCGAGCCCACTCGGGACGTCGAGCGCGGTGACCGGTGCGCCTCGTCCGTGCAGCCCATTGATCGTGGAAATTGCCTCGCCGACTTTGCCGCGCGGCTCTCCCTCAAAGCCGGTGCCGAGCAGCGCATCGATCACAACGACCGCGTCGTCATCGACTGAATCCGCGACTCTCACAGAGTCGATCGCCGCTTGTCTCTCCGCTACCGCGTCGGGGGATTTGTCTGGCGTGGCCTTCCCCGTTTCGATGACCGTGACCTCTACGCCGGATTGGGCGAGGGTGCCGGCGACAACCCAGCCGTCACCTCCATTGTTGCCCGGACCCGCAAAAACGACCGCGCCGTTCCTGAGCCGCTCAGAATAGCGGCGCGAGATCTCTGCTGCCGCGGCAGTACCGGCACGCCGCATCAACACGCGTGAAGGAGTTCCTCTTTCAATGGTTGCCCGATCGCGCTCCGCTGATTCCCTGGCGCTGACCACCCACGCGGGCATTGGTCGGAAGTTGGCTACTTAAGCCTGTTGCGCGCAGTTCCAGGGGTAGTCGCGCTCGAATGCCAGATCGAAGTCGAATACGTCCACGAACTCGTCGCGCGTGTCCTGCGGCTGGCTGAGAAGGAATCCCAATTCGACGAGCGTGAACACGATGTCGCCGATATCCGCGGTGGAGGAGATTCCCCAGTGCTCCAGGACCACTCGGGCCATGAGCCCGTACCGCTCGAGCGCGAGATCGCGGCTGGCGCGCGCCAGCTCCGCTCCAGTGATGTGGCGCCGCACCGTGAGCTGCGACTGACACATCTCGAGCGCGGAAAGGACGAACAGGTACGCCTGCTCGTCGAAGCGCGGCTCGCGGATGCGAATCCGGTCCATGATGCCTTCGCGAAATGCCAGCTCAGCCATTTTTCTACTTTTTGTCCGCCATTGAGGGGAAGGATTTGTAGAGCGGGAAGCGATTCGTCAAGTCGAGTACTGCCTCCTTGACTGCCGACGCGACCGTCACGTCACCAGCGCTGGAGATCACCCGATCGATGAACCCGGCGATCTGCTCCATCTCCGGCTCCCTCATACCGCGGGTGGTGACTGCCGGGGTACCGATACGAATTCCGCTGGTGACGAAGGGCGACTGGGTCTCCTTTGGCACTGTGTTCTTGTTCACAGTGATGCCCGCCACATCCAGCGCCTTTTCGGCCACTTTCCCGGTGACGTTCTTGTTCCTGAGGTCGATGAGGATCAGATGGTTGTCAGTGCCACCGGAGACGAGGTTGAAGCCACGCTCGATCAGCGCATACGCAAGTGCCTGCGCGTTGCGCACGATTTGTCCGCAGTAATCCTTGAAAGACGGATCGAGCGCTTCCTTGAAGGCCACCGCCTTGGCGGCGATGATGTGTTCGAGTGGCCCTCCCTGCGTGCCTGGAAACATCGCCTTGTCGATCGTCTTCGCGTGCTCCTCTTTGCAGAGAATCAGGCCGCCGCGTGGGCCGCGCAGAGTCTTGTGCGTGGTACTCGTCACCGCGTCCGCATGCGGGATGGGCGATGGATGATATCCGGTCGCCACGAGACCCGCGAAGTGCGCCATGTCCACGATGAACTTCGCGCCGATCTCGCGCGCTACTTCGGCAAACGGCTCGAAGTCGATGATGCGCGCGTAGGCGCTGGCGCCGGCGATGATCATTTTCGGCTTCTGTTCCCGCGCGATCTTCTGCATCTGCGCGTAGTCGATGCGGCCATCGTCACCGACGCCATAGTGAATCGCGTGGTACAGAAGCCCCGAAAAATTCACTGGCGAGCCGTGGGTGAGATGTCCGCCCTGCGACAAATCCAGACCGAGCACGACGTCACCCGGCTTGAGGAACGCGAGATACACCGCGGCATTCGCCTGCGCGCCGGAGTGTGGCTGGACGTTGGCGTGGTCGGCGGCGAACAGTTGCTTCACCCGGTCGATTGCGCACTGCTCCACCATGTCCACGAACTCACATCCTCCGTAGTAGCGCTTTCCGGGCAATCCCTCCGCGTACTTATTGGTCAGAGGAGTCCCCATCGCCTCCAGCACCGCCATCGAGACGAAATTTTCGCTCGCGATCAGCTCGAGTCCGGTGCGCTGGCGGTTGACCTCGAGATCGATGAAGCGCGCGATCTCCTGATCGCTCTGCGCGAGGTTGCCCGTCGGCATCGCGATCCTGGGCGTGGGTTTTGGCGGCGCTGCGTGTGTCTGCGGCATCAGGTGTCCTGTGGTCGGAGCGGCGTTGGCCCGCCCATCAAATATCCTTCGGTTCGATCTTCTTCACGCGGCGCTCGTGGCGCCCGCCTTCAAATTTAGCGTCCAGCCAGGCTTTCATGGTCTCGATCGCCTGATCGTCCGTCATGAATCTGGCCGGAAGGACCAGCACGTTGGAGTCGTTGTGCTCGCGCGACAGCTCTCCGATCGCGGGAGACCAAGCAAGAGCGGCGCGGACTCCGGGATACCGGTTGGCGACGATGTCCATGCCGACGCCGCTGCCACAGAGCAGAATTCCGCGCTTGGCCTCCCCCTCCGAAACTTCTTTGGCGAGGGGATGCGCGTAGTCGGGATAGTCATCGGGTTTGCTCGGATCGTTAGACCCAATGTCATCGGGTGTGTAGCCCAGCTTCTTCAGCTCGGAGACGAGACGATTCTTCATCTCGACGCCGGCATGATCAGAAGCGATTGGAATAGTCTCGCTCATTTTGCCTCCGCCAGGCGCAGCTCCGCCAGGCGATCCGCCGCCTCATACGTTGGAATATGCTTCGCCTCAGCGATGTCGAACACCTTCAGAATGGTATCGTATATATCGTCGGCCTTGTCCAGCGCGCGTTGGGCGTCCCATCCGGAGATTTCGCCGTAGACGTTGATCACGCCGCCGGCGTTCGCGACGTAGTCCGGCGCGTAGAGAATTCCGCGCTTCTGGAGCTCATCGCCGTGACGCTCCTCGAGGAGCTGGTTGTTCGCCCCGCCGGCGACGATCTGGACCCTGAGCTTCGGAATCGTCTTGTCACTGATGATTCCGCCGAGAGCGCACGGCGAGAAGATATCCGCGTCGGCCGAGAAGATCGCGGCTCCCTTGACGATCTTCGCGCCCGTCATCCTGGACACTTTCTCCGCTTTCGCTGCGTCGATATCGGACACGATCAGCTTTGCGCCTGCCTCGTGCACCTCCTTCGCGAGGTATGATCCGACGCTGCCGCAGCCCTGGATCGCGACTGTTTTCCCCTCGAGGGTATCCGAGCCCCACTTTCGGTTGGCTGACGCCTGCACGGCGCGAAAGACGCCATGCGCCGTCACGGGCGAAGGATCGCCCGATTTTCCGGCGAGGCCGGCAACGTGGCTCGTCTCCATTTGCACGAACGCCATGTCCTTCGTGCTAGTCCCAACATCTTCGGCGGTGATGTAGCGGCCACCCAGGCTTTCAACAAAACGACCGTGAGCGCGGAAGATCTTCTCACGGTCCTTGGTCTTGTTGTCGCCGATGATGATCGACTTGCCACCGCCCAGATGAAGACCAGCGACGGCGTTCTTGTACGTCATGCCCCGCGAAAGTCGGAGCGCGTCGGTGATCGCATCTTCGTCGGTCGCGTACTGCCAGAATCGCGTTCCGCCCAGTGCGGGCCCGAGTCTGGTGCTGTGAACCGCGAGAATGCCTTTGTATCGGACTGAGGGATCGCTGCACATCACGATTTCCTCGTGTCCCATCTCAGCCAGCGTATCGAACAATTTCATTTCGTAATTCCAGGGTGAAACCTCATGTGTGGCCGTACAGAGCACGCGCGATCACGATCCGCTGGATCTCG
>WNFA01000605.1_pt1 | contig 28689 bp, 33 predicted proteins | sample 5400481 | NCBI WGS metagenome assembly WNFA01 (sample SAMN13153340, study PRJNA577476) | soil metagenome | isolation source: 120 cm saprolite under Douglas fir tree site 2 hole 1 replicate 2 | place: USA:California | collected 2015-04-18 | reverse complement strand
TCGACGCGTCCGTCCGCGGCGACGGCGACCCACGGGTAGAACTGGTCATTCTTTGCCGTGTCCACCGCGACCACCTTCCAGCTGGCGCCGCCGTCCGTTGAGCGGCCCAGGAACACGTCCGTGTTGGTCCCCTTGGCCGTGCCGTTGCGGTTGTCGGCCCAGGCCACGTAGACGGTGTTGCCCGTGGGATCGCTCGGGTCCGTCGCGGTGTTGGCCTTGACGCCGTAGCGCAGCTGGCAACCCGTCAAGGTGTCGCGGCCGTCGACGTTCTGCGGGAAGTTCAGGTCGAAGAGGAAATCCACCTGCGAGGGGCTGCTCCAAGTCGCGCCCCCGTCTTGCGAGGAGACGACCAGCGCCTGGTTGAGCCCGACGGTGTTGAAGTTCTCGAAGCTGACGTACACCTTCCCGCCTGGAGCGACCACCGGATACGAGTCCTGGTTCAGGTCGCACTCGTTGGGCTGACCGAAGAGCGCCGCGTTGCAGAAGGGGCTGAAGCCGCTGATCTCGCGCGGCTGGCTCCACGCCTGCCCGTCGTCGGAGAACGAGACCATGATGGGGATGCGGAAGAGCGTCGTGTTCGGATTGAGGAACTCGGTGAACTTGCTCCACGTCACGTAGACCCGGTTGCGGAACGGGCTCGACGCGGACGTGTCCGTCGCGATGAACTCCTTGTCGTTGAAGATGTTGGGCCCGAACGGACTGCCGGCGGTGATCGCAGTCGTGCCCTTCGCCACCGTGACGGGTTTGCTCCAGGAGAGCCCGCCGTCGAGGGAGGTAGCCACGACGACGCTGGGGCCGGTGAAGTTCCCGCCTGGTCCCTCGTGGTCGGCGATGTTCCCGAAGTACACGCGCCCGCGTGCGTCGAAGGCCAGCGCCGGATCGCCGGTGAACTGGTACGGGTTGATGGGAGGCAGCACGTGGCGCCAGGTCTGGCCGCCATCGAAAGTCACCGAGCTGGAGCCGACGATGCGCGCGACCACGGTCGAGCCGTTGAAGCTGAGCAGGTAGGAGTGGAACCCGCCGATGGCGTGGTTCGAGTTGCCAGGATCGACGGCGATGGTGGTCTCGTTGTGCGGGAACTCGCCGTTGCAGTCGAGGAGCAGGTTGCCCGCGTACACCGACGGCTGGTCCGCCACACGAGTCGTGCAACTCGCGGCGGGGATGTTGCCGATGCCGCTGGTGAACTCGGCGCTCAGGTTCCAGAAATCGTAGAAGGCCGACTTGCGCGGCCCCGGCTTGTCGACAGGAGAAGGCCCGTCGGCGGCGAGCACGGCGAGCGGAAAGGACGCGATCAGGCTTGCGAGGAGCGAGCGGATCATCGGCCACCTCGGAAGTGTGGATTGGCGCGCCTGCACTGGCCGTGGCGGCGCGAGCGACCCGGCTACCACACGCGACGGGGGTGTAGTCAACCCACGCTGGCGGGAACCCGACTCAGTGCGCGTGGATTCGCAGGGCCACCTTGCCGAGGTGGTGCTTTACCACCGCCCGGTGCGCCTGCGCCGCGTCCTCGAGACTGTACGTCCGCCCCAGCTCGACATGGAATGGGCCCGCGGCGATCCACTTGTTGAGTCGCTCGAAGATCTCGCGGCTCGGGACGCCGTCGTAGGCCGTCACCTCGACTCCCGCCGGGCCTTTGGGCTCGGGTTTGACACCGTTCGGATGGGCCACGCGACCGCTTTTCTTCATGCCTGCGAGCGCATGCTCGAGCGCCTCGCCGCCAGCGAGGACGAGCGCGGCGTCGATGCCCTCGGGAGCGAAGGCGCGGACGGCTCGCGCCACTGACTCGGGGCCGCTTCGGCCGTCGACCGCTGCATCGGCGCCGAGCTTGCGGATCAGGTCGACCCCGTCCTTGCCGGAGGCCACCCCGAGCACGCGCGCGCCGATGCGCTTGGCGAGTTGCACCGCGATGTGACCGATTCCGCCGCTGGCGCCGAAGATCATCAGGTTCTTGCCGGCGCGGAGCTTCAGCTTCTCCTCCAGCCCGATCAGCGCGGTGACGCCGTCGGCGCCGAGGGCGCCTGCCTCCTCGGTGGGAACGTTGGGCGGCACGATCGCGGTCTCGTCTTCCTTGACGGCAACATACTGCGCGTAGAACCCGCCCTCGTACCCATAGGCGTACACGCGATCGCCCACGCTGACTCGCTCGACTCCCTTGCCGACGGCCACGACCGTTCCGGCTCCGTCGTTTCCAAGGACCTTCGGGAAGCCCTTCTTGCCGAACTCGAACTCGCCCGCCCGGACCTCGGGGTCCCAGACGCCAATCCCCGCGGCCTCGAGCCGGATGAGAACCTGCTTGCTCCCAGGCTTCGGGACCGGAAGGACGTGCGGCTGCAGGACTTCCGGGCCGCCGTAGCGGTCGATCGCAGCCGCCTGCATCGTCTCGGGAATGAAGGGGCTCATGTCTCGTACCTCGTCTGTAGGGTGAGGGCAGTTCGCCCGACCCTAGCCTGCGCACGTCACCATCCTTTTGGGAAGGCGGCGATTGACCAGCGCTTGGCTGGCCGCGACACCGGACGTACGTAGTCCGACGGATGGTCATCGACCAGCGCCCGCGCGCGGATCAAGGATCCCGACGTCTCCGCGCTCATCGACAAGCTGCTGCCGGTCTATCGGGAGCACCTCGTGATGGCGCAGAGGCTGCAGGACAGGGTCGCGAAGCCGTAGAGAAGACGCGGTCGAGGCTCGGGCATCCGGTCGGCAGGGGATCTGGGAGAAGGAGCAGCCCGCCCAGCCCGGCCGATCCTGAGCTTCTTCCGGGACACCAGACCACCAGCGCCAAGCGTCAGGGTTGCAGCCCGAGACGCGCGCGGAGCTCCCGTGCCGTGAGCAGCTGCGTGTACACCGGCGATCCGACGTCGAACATCTTCGCTTTCGCGAGCGGCCCGACCACGACCGGGTCGAACCCGGCGTCTCTCACGAGACGCGCGGCGACATCCAACGCTTTGGGGTCGTCCGCGGCGATTGGGATACCCACCAGCTCTCCAGCCCGGTGCGCCTCGCTCCGCAGGTTGCGGTAGCTGATTGCATTGAAGGCGCGCGCGAGGCGAACGCCCGGCAGGAACTCCGCCGAGGCGACGCCGGTGCCCTTGCGGCGGGCCTCGACCGCCATGTCGCCATCGCGCTCGGGATATGGATTGCCGGTATCCACGACCACCTTGCCCTTGAGCTCGTTTTGCAAGTCCTTGCCGACCTGCGGCAGGGCTCCGTAAGGGACCGAGATCAGGACGACGTCTCCGAAGACGGCGGCCTCTTTCGGCGTACCGGCGCGCGCCTTGGGGCCTAACGACCGCGCCATGTCCTGGAGCTGGTCAGGATGGCGTGACGAGACGAGCACCTCGTGACCGGCCTTGACCCAGAGCCCCGCGAGCGTGCCGCCGATCTTCCCCGCGCCGATGATGCCGATCTTCAGCGGATGCGCATCGGCTGGCCTGGCGTCCCTCGACGCCGCGGCGATTCCTACGATGGCGATAGAGATCGCGGCGATCGAAGCGCGCGTTCGTTTCGACATGATGTCCACCTCATACAGTCTTCACCCGGGCTGCTGGTAGAGCCCGAGCACGTTGCCGGCCGGCATCGTATGCGAAAAGCGCCCTCTCGAGGGGTCTCACGACGGCGCTGCCTTTACGCACCCCGGGAATCGTAGCGTGTAGCGCGCTTCGCAACGGCGGAGCCAAGTGCCTGATGGGTCGGGGAAGCGACGCCACTTTCCCATCACGGCCGCATCTCGCATGCTGATGCAACCGGTAGCTGGGGGCACCTGGCTGGAGACACTGGCGGCCGCCGCCATCCCACGGATCCTCCGATCGTGCACCGCTTCTCGTGGGGTCTAGCTTGGGATGCGGGGGAGTCATGTATGTTGTCCCCGGATCGCGTCCCCGGATCACCCGATGTCTCGCGCCGGCCCCCCTCGAAGGTTTCGCTTCATCGCGGTGCTCGCCCTCGCCGCGGCCTGCACGCCCACGTACGCGCGTTGGACGAATGGCGCGACCGATCCCGCCGCGCCAGCCGTGGTGTTTCTCGGCGACAGCCTCACCGCCGGCCAGGGGCTGTCCTCGGAAGAAGCCTATCCGGCGCTGATCGCGGCGCGGATGCGCGCCGCCGGGATTCAGCTCCCGGTGGTCAATGCGGGCGTGTCGGGGGACACGACCGGGGCAGGGCTGTCGCGGTTGGGAAAGCTTCTCGACGCACCCGTGGCGGTGCTGGTGCTCGCCCTCGGGGCGAACGACGGTCTCGTGCGCGCGCCGCTGGAAAGCATTCGCGGCAACCTCTCGCAGGCCGTCGAGCGCGCGCAAGCAGCCGGGGCGCGCGTCGTCATGGTCGGGATTAAGCTGCCGCTCAGCTTCGACCCTTCGTATCGCGCGGGCTTCGAGCAGGTCTTCGCGGGCCTCGCGCGCCAGTACCGCCTCGCCTTCGTGCCGTTCCTGCTCGAAGGAGTCGGCGGCGTGCCCCGCCTCAACCAGGCGGATGGGATCCATCCCACGGCCGAGGGTCAACGGATCATGGCGAGCGTCGTGTGGCCGACGCTCGAACCGCTGGTGCGCGAGCTGGCGCAGACGCAGCGCGCCTCTTCCTCACACTGAGCAGCTTTCATCCGGGGATTCGGGGACACAATACGGAGGGTTGCGTATGGTGTCCCCGGGAAGAAGTTTGCCGGCGTGTCGATCCGGTCCGGGCTCGTTCGTCGCCTGATCGGAGCCCTTAAGGAGGAGCCATGAAATACCTGACGTTCATCCGCCATCCCGAGTCGTATCGCGAGTCCTCGCCGCCGCCTGCGTTGATGGAGGCGATGGGCAAGTTCGTGGAGAAATCGTTCAAGGACGGCACTCTCGTCGACACGGGAGGCCTCTTGCCGAGCAAGGAAGGCGTCCGAGTGCGGCTCGCCAACAGCAAGATCACCGTGACCGACGGCCCGTTCTCCGAGAGCAAGGAGGTCATCGGCGGCTGGGCAATCCTGAAAACGGACTCGAAGGCCGAAGCGATCCGGATCGCGACCGAGTTCATGGAGTTGCACCGAAAGTATTGGCCTGGATTCGAAGGCGAGTCCGAGGTGCGGCCGATGTTCGACCCCGGGATGGGCCCGTAGCGCTCGAGCGCGCCAGCACACGGCTGAGAGAGCAGTCTTCACAGCCGGATTCGGCCGAACATTGCGCCGATCAGGTGGCGTCGCTGCCGCCTACCGGCGTGTAGAGCGAGACTCCGCGCACGTTCTCGTCCACCTGCAGCCGGTGGCGCAGGGAAGGAAACGCGCGCTGCTCGCAGTCCGTGCGCTCGCAGACGCGGCAGGTGATTCCCACCGGGGTGGCGGTGTCCAGGTTGTCCAGGTCGACCCCGTCCGCATAGACCATCTCGCGCGCGTACTGGACCTGGCAGCCCAGCCCGATCACGTGCACCGGCGGTTGCGCGTGGTAGCCGCCCGAGTCCCTCTGCACGCTGCGCGCGATGCAGAAGTAGGCGATGCCGTCGGGCATCCGCGAAACCTGGATGCGGATCATGCCGGGCGTCATGAAGGCGGCGAACACGTTCCACTTCGGGCAGGCTCCGCTGAAGCGCGCGAAGCGGATGCCCGAAGCGCTGAATCGCTTGGAGATGTTGCCGGCCACGTCGATGCGGATCATGTGGAAGGCGATCCCCGACTGGCCCGGCCGGCTCAGCGTCGTGAACCGGTGGCAGACCTGCTCGAAGCCGACCGCGAAGCGCCGGCCGACGACGTCGATGTCGTAGCGCTCCTCCCGCACCGCCTGGAGGAAGGGCGCATAGGGCAAGAGCACCGCGCCGGCGAAGTAATTCGCCAGCGCCACCTTGCCCAGCGCCCGCGATTCGTCGGTCGTGAGCACCGGATCGGCGGTGACCCGGTCGAGAGCGGCCCGCTGCGCGAGGAGCGCGATCTGGTGGGCGAGCTGGAACGCGCGGCTGCGGGTGGGCAAGAGCTCGGAGAGGGCGAGGACCTTGGTTTCGGGATCGTACCGCCGCAGCACACCCTTCGCTTCGCCCCTGCGCGCGATGCGTACCTCCACCCCGTAGGTCTTTTCCAGGTATCGGGCGAGGCCAGCGGCGAGCTGCCCCTGATCCAACCGTGCCTTGCGCGAGAGCTCCTCCGCGCCTTGCTCCAGCTCGGGAAAGTGGTTGTTGTGCTTCTGCAGGAGGTCGTTCACCTCCTCGGAAGGGACCTGCGCCCGGTCGACGCCGCCCACGCCTTCCTGGCCGGCGATGATCCGCGAGGCGAGCGACTCGGTCGACTGCCGCTGCGACTGGTAGGCACGGTAGAGGGCGAGGACCGCGCGGGCCAACGAGGGCGTCGCGGTCACCAGCTCCCGCATCTCCACCGCCGCGAGACCGTACGGCTCGAAGAGCGGATCGGAGAAGGCCTCGAGCAGGCTTCCGATGAGGTGTGCGTCCTCGTCGCTGGCGAAGGTGTGCAGGTCGGCGTTGAAGACTTGCGCCAGCTTGATGAGCAGCGCGGCCGGCAGCGGCCGCCGGTTGGACTCGATCATGTTGAGGTAGCTGGCGGAGATCCCGAGCCGCTGGGCGAGTTGGACCTGGGTGAGCTGCTGCCTGCGCCGGAGCGCCCGGACTTTGGCGCCCAGCCGGGAAGAATCTGCAGTGCCTTCGCTCATCTCGCCTGCCCCCGGCATTTACAACTCTTTACAAGCCCACAGGACTTCATTGACCTTTCCTGACACGTCCCGCCATCTCGACTGCCACTGCCCCTTGATGGCTGTCATGTGGACCGCGCATTGTCAATCGTGTGGATGCCCCGGTAGCCCATCGTCGCCTGGACACCATCTCCGATTTGCTGCAGTGCGGCGCAGACGATGCGATCGCCCTGCGGTCGGTCGAGGGTGCGCCGCCGTTGCGCTATCGGGAGCTTCGCGCGCTGGCGCGGCGGACCGTCCGGGACCTGAACTCGGTCGGCATCGGGCGCAATCACCGGCTGGCGATGGTGCTCCCCAGCGGTCCGGAGACCGCCGCGGCGTTCGTCGGCGTCGCCTCCGGCGCGACCGCGGCGCCGCTCAGCCCAGGGCTCACCGCCGAGGAGCTGGCGTTCAACCTGCTGGACCTGCGGGCCAAGGCGGTGCTGGTCCCGGCCGGCGTGGACTGCGCGGCCCGCGCGGTGGCGGCGAAGTTGAACCTCCCCATCCTGGAGCTGGTTCCACAGCCGGCCCTGGGAGCAGGCAGCTTCTCGCTCCGCCCGCTCGACAACGGCGCGGTGCCCATCTCGGGCGGCCCCGCCGGGCGCGACGACGTGGCGCTGGTGCTGCATACTTCGGGCTCGACGTCGCGTCCGAAGATCGTCCCTCTCCTGCAGCGGAACGTCTGCGCCTCGGCGCGGCACATCGTCGCTGCGCTGCAACTCGCGCCGGGCGACGTCGGCCTGAACGTGATGCCCCTCTTCCACATCCACGGGCTCATCGCGGGCGTCCTCTCCTCGCTCGCCGCGGGAGCGGAAGTGGCCTGCGCTCCGGGGTTCGACGGCCTGCGCTTCTTCCGCTGGCTCGAGGAGGCGCGGCCCACCTGGTACACGGCCGTGCCGACGATGCACCAGGCGATCCTGGCGCGGGCGCCGCGCCACGCCGCCGAAATCGGACGGTCCCGTCTTCGCTTCGTCCGCTCCTCGTCGCAGTCGCTCGCGCCCCAGGTGATGGAACAGCTCGAGCGGACGTTCCGCTGCCCGGTGGTCGAGGCGTACGGGATGACCGAGGCGGCCCACCAGATGGCGTCCAACCCGTTGCCGCCGCGCGCGCGCAAGCCAGGCTCGGTGGGACTCCCGGCGGGGCCCGAGATCGCGATCATGGACGAGCAGGGATCGATCGTCCCTCGCGGACATGTCGGCGAAGTGGTGATCCGAGGGCCGAACGTGACGCCGGGATACGAGGCGAATCCCGAAGCGAACGAGAGCGCCTTCGTCGATGGCTGGTTCCGCACCGGCGATCAGGGAGTGATCGACGAGGACGGATACCTGCGGTTGACCGGCCGGCTGAAGGAGCTGATCAACCGCGGCGGGGAGAAGATCGCGCCGGCGGAGATCGACGTCGTGCTGATGGATCACCCCGCCGTGCAGCAGTGCGTGACCTTTGCGATGCCGCACGACAAGCTGGGCGAGGAGGTCGCCGCCGCGGTGGTCTTGCGCGAAGGCAATTCCTGCACCGAGCGGCAACTGCGCGAGTTCGTCGCGCGCCGCCTGGCGGAGCACAAGGTGCCGCGCCGTTTCGTCTTCGTGCGCGACATCCCCAAGGGCAGGACGGGCAAGCTGCAGCGCATCGGTCTCGCCGCCCAGCTCGGCCTGCTCAGCTGACGGCGTGAATCTGGCGCGACGTCAGCCCCGGCGAAAGGTCGACAAGTGCGCCAGCACCTGGCCGATGGCCAGATCGACCGTTCGCCGATCACGCCGGATCTTGCCCAGCAGCATCGCGCCCTGGATCGACGCGATGCAGAAGTCGGCGAGTGCGGCCTCGTCGGCGGCGGGCTTGAGCCGCCCGCTGGCCTTCTCCCGGAGGAAGAACGCGGCGAGCTTGTTGCGCACCACCTCGAAGAGGAGGGCCAGGTCCTGGCGGACCAGCTCGTCGCTCTCGGTCACCTCGTTGCCGATGGTGCCGAAAGGGCACCCGCGGGTCATCGCATGCCGCGCCTGGAGCGCAGCGTGAGCGCGCAGCCATCGACCGAGATCGGGCCATGACCTGACCTCGTAATCGATGGCGGCCGCGCCCTCCCGGATCGACGCGATGTGGTGTTCCAGGACCTGATGGACCAGGCCCGCCTTGCTCCGGAAGTAGTGATAGAACTGGCTCTTCCCCGTCTGCGAGAGCGCCATGATCTCGTTGGGGCTCGTCGCCACCACACCCTGCTTGTGGAAGAGGTCGGCAGCGGCCTCGATGATGCGCTGCCGAGGGGGCCTCCTCTTCGCTGGCCGGGGCGAGATCATGTACCTCCAAGTACAAACCATACGCTGAGATGAGAGAGCGTGGCAAGAGCTCGTCTCGCTGGACCTCGACTCCGCGGCTTGCAAGCGGGGCCCAGTTGTGCTGTACCCAGAGCCCCAGTGAGAGTCCCGGAGGGGACTGCCATGAGAGAACCGGTGCTGGTGACGGGCGCGACCGGCCGCCAAGGAGGAGCGGTTGCGCACAGCCTTCTTGCGCGCGGGATCCCGGTGCGGGCGCTGAGCCGGAATCCGGACAAGCCTGCTGCCCGCGCGCTCGCGAAGGCCGGCGCCGAGGTGGTCACCGGCGATCTCGACGACGTCTCCTCCATGGTGCGGGCGACGAAGGGAGTCTCCGGCGTCTTCAGCGTGCAGAACTGGTGGGAGACCGGCGCGCGCAGGGAGGTGCAACAGGGAAAGAACGCCGCCGATGCCGCCAGGCAGGCCGGCGTCCGGCATTTCGTCTATTCGTCCGTCGGCGGCGCCGAGCGGGGGGCCGACATCACCCACTGGAAGACGAAATGGGAAGTCGAAAACTACGTCCACGAGCTGGGCTTGCCGGCGACCATCCTGCGGCCGGTGGGCTTCATGGAGAACTACTACATTCCCGCCGTCGAGAAGGCGCTCATCGGGGGAAAGCTCCTCGATTCGGTCCGGGCCGACAAACCGTATCAATTGATTTGCTCGGAGGACATCGGCGCTTTCGCGGGACTGGCCTTCGCGCAACCCGACAGGTTCATCGGCAAAGCCGTCGAGATCGCCGGTGAGGAGCTGACCAACCCGCAGATCGCGGCGACGTTCAGCCGCGTGATGGGAAGGACGGTGAAGTTCCGGAGGCTGCCGCTCCCATTGACTCGGGTGCTCCTCGGCAAGGAGTTCTACCAGATGTTCAAGTGGTTCAACGAGGCCGGCTTCCGGGCCGACATTCTCGCCCTCCGGCGCGACTATCCTGGCGTCGCCTGGACGAGCCTCGAGCAGTGGCTCACGCGCGAGGGCTGGGCCGGCAAGAACGTCTACGCCCGGCACTCGAAGACGTTCGACGCGAAGATTCCAAAGGGTGCCTAGGACGGGCCCGACCGAGGAGGAGGCAGATGGCACAGTTCCCAGCGCCTACGAATGGAATCGCGCTCACCCACTTCATCGTCTCGAGGGACGTCGAGCGCTCCCGGCGCTTCTACACCGAGGTGCTCGGCGGCGAGGCGGTGCTCGAGGGCGAGCCCTCGATCGTCGCCCTCGCGAATGGCTGGGTCACCATCAACGTCGGCGGTGGACCCACCGAAGACAAGCCGACCGTGACGCTCGAGACGCCCTCCGATCCCGATCACGTCTCGAGCTTCCTGAACATCCGGGTCGCCGACATCGCGCCATCTACGAGCAGTGGAGGGCCCGCGGAGCGGAGTTTCTGACTCCGCCCATCGACCGTGGCAGCGAGATCCGCTGTTACATGCGCGACCCGGACGGGCACCTGATCGAGGTCGGCCAGCTGGTCAGGCGCCCCGACCGCTGAAACGGTTCCCCGCCGATTGCAGCCGGCGCCGCGACCACGCCCTGCGCGAGTGTGGCGCGGCCCGGCTGCTTCTCTACGCTCGCCCCGCCATCTTCTTAGGTGCGGGGAGGTACCGACGCATTCGCCTGCGTGGGCTTCTGCCCCAGTCGGCGAAGGGTCGGCTCGACAGTCGCGACCATCGAGATGGTGTAGGAGAGGACCGTGATCCAGACGATGATCATGACCGCCGGCTTTAGCCATGGCTTGATCCTACCCATAAGATCTTCCTTCGTTTGAATGACGTTCCGTTCGCTGCCAGAAGTTCTGCCCCTTTTGAAAATGCACCTCCTTTCGAATCCCGAAATGAAGGCGAAGCGGTCCCCGGAGGCGCATTTGCTGCGTCCCCTTGTTGCTCGACCCGCCGAAGCGAAAAGGCCGAGCGGCTTTCGCCACTCGGCCTCGGAAGCGCACGTGGGTGCGATCCTAGAAGTCGGGTGGCTGTCCTCTCCGGTCCGGTCCGTGCGTGAGCGTGCTGGCGAGCTCGCCGACCGCACGGACCTGCCGGGTGATGTCGATACGCCGCGTCATGAGATGCACCCTATTCCCGAAATCGCCGGGCCAATAACAAAGCGATGGAACGACGTCAAGTCCGGATGAGTCGACGAACGAGGTTGCCAACTCGCGTGACGAAGCCGTCGGTGCCATGTACGCGGTAAGAATCGAAGACGTCATGTGGAACGCGCTACGTGCAACGGGGCCTGCACCCGATCGGGCCCAGCGAATGATGAGGAGGAGGCTTCTCGATCATGGTCCGAATTCTAGTGCACGAGGCGTCCTACGACCTCTTCTTGCCTCGACGAGGTTGGCGCACTCCTACATTGAGCGAGAAGCCGTGCTGGAACTCCCCGTGCATGTCATGCTCACGCGCCGCTGCAAGATGTGTGTGAGGGCCCATGCAGGACGGTCAGGACAGGCTCTACAAGCTCGGCGGGATCTCGTTCATCGCGAGCGGTGCCCTGTTCCTCGCGAAGAGCGTCCTCGAGTGGCTGATCGGCCCACCGCCCGCGACCGGGCAGAGATCCTTGAGTGGAGGGACGCTCACGCGGTCCTCCTGGGGAGCATCAGCGAGGTCTTCTTCTTCGCGCTCACGCTGCTGGTCCCCGCCGTCATCGCGCTCCACGCAAGCCTCGCCCGCACGCACCGCGGCAGCGCGGCCCTCGGTTGCGGCGTCGTGGCGCTGACGATCCCGATTCTCGGAGTCGTGCTCGCCGTGCACGGGCGGCTCGTGTACCCCGTGCATCACATCCGGGTCCACACCCCGGAAATCGCCGAGTTCGTCGTCGCCGTGTACTACGGCGGGCTGCACGTCGTCGCCCTCCTCTTCGCCGGTGCCACGTTCGTGCTGAGCCTGTCGATGCGGCGCGGCGCGTACGGCGGGAACCTCGCGCGCCTCGGCTTCGCGACGGCTGCCCTCGATCTCGCCGCAGGGTATCCCGAGGTCATCGGTCCCACGCTCTGGCTCGTCTGCGGCGCCTGCTTCGCGGCGTGGTTCGTCGGTCTCGGGGTCAAGCTCTACGGGATGCCTGCCGACACCCAGTCGGGAGCCCGCGCGTCTTGACTTCGCTGTACTCGATTCGAGCCAATTGTTCACGGCGCGGAGCGGTGCAGCCACTCGATCGGCTTGGCAAATCCACGGCAACGGGCCTCACCCCGTCGGCCAACCAGCAGAAAGAATGTTGGTGGAGACCTGTCCAACAGTCACCGGGTTGATTCCGGGACACCATACGCAACTCAGCGTGCCAACTCGCCACGGACGGAGTGATCGGGTTGGCATGGGGAGTTGCGTATGGTGTCCCCGAATCCCATCGGCACTCCAGAAAGGCCATGAGGACGTGATTCCCCTGGCAGCAGCAGCTCTGAGCTACGACTATTTTCTTGAGCGCGCGACGTCGGCGGCAGAGATTCCTTCCAGCGCCAGGCCGTAGCCGACGCTTTCGTCCACGACTCGGCGCAGCTTCTGAGTCAAGGCCACGCGCGTATAGCTGGCGGTGAGCGGCGGAAGCTTGGCGATGCGTCCGGCGATCTCGCGCGCCCGATCGAGGAGGCGGTCACGCGGGACGATCTCGCTGATTACGCCCAGCGTTTTCGCCTCCTCGGCGCCGAGGATCTGCTGAGTGAGCACGAACGTGCGGCCGCGGATCGAGCCGATGACCTCCGGCCAGAGTGAATGAATGCCGTCGCCGGGTACGATACCGAAGGCGAAGTGCGGCTTGTCCTGGAACACCGTGTCCGGCGTCGCAATGACGATGTCGGCAAGAAGCACATACTCGGAGTGGACCGTCGTCGGTCCGTTGAGCGCGGCGATCACCGGTACGGGAATATCGAGCAGATTTGCCAGGACCTTTTTGCCCTCGCGATAGATCTTGTCGTAGCCGCGTGGCGAGAAGAAGTCGAAGCCCTCGGGATCGATGCGATCGATGAAAGCCTCGCCCGCTCCCGTGAGGATGACCACTCGATTGCGCGCGTCCTGGCCGATCTGGTGGAACAGTTCGACGAACTCTTCGTGCGCGTAGCCGTTGAAGACCAGCGTGCCGCCGTCCGTGTGGAGGACGACCTCGAGCACGCCGTCCTGCGAGCGGGTGAGTTTGGCGTGCGGAAATGCATCCTTGTACGTGTCGAAACCAGCCATCGCTTTGCTCCTTTCAACTGCTCAGGTCAGGCTCATTCCGCCGTCGATCGACAGGACCTGACCGGTCAACCAGGTCGTGCTCGGGTCGGCGATCGCCACCACCCAGCGCGCGACCTCCTCGCTGCTCCCCATACGCCCGAGCGGCACTTGCTTGACGAAGCCTTCCTTGACGGCAGGCAGCGTCGCCGGCGGAATGCCCGATTTGTCGAAACCGGGCGTGTCGACGGGTCCGGGCGCGACCGCGTTGACCCGGATACCGTACGGCGCCAACTCGAGGGCCCACGAGCGCGTCAGCGATTCCACGGCCGCTTTGGTCGCGGCGTAGTGCGCGCCGCCCGGAACGGGCTTGTGCCCGGCGGCGCTGCTGATGTTCACGATGGTTCCGCGGCTCGCGCGCAGCGCAGACAGCGCAGCCTGCGCGACGAATGTCGTGCCATACACGTTGGTCTCGAACTGACGGCGGACGAGCTCTTCGGTCGACTGGTCGAGGGGCGCAAAGCGAAAGACGCCGGCGTTGTTGACGACCACGTCGAGCCTGCCGGCCTCGCTCACCGCGCTCGCGACAGCCGCGCTGACGTCCTTCGAATTGGCGACGTCGGCGCGGAGCCAACGAATGTCGGGATGTCGAGCACGCGCTTTCTCGAGCGCCTCCTGCCGCCGCGCGATCCCGAAGACGGTCGCACCCGCCTCCTGGAACGCCACTGCTATCGCCTCGCCGATTCCCGAGTTGGCGCCCGTCACCAGAACGACCTTGCCTTCGAATGCCTTTGCCATGGGTCGCTTCCTTCCGAGGATCCTGTTGCCGTTGCGACCAGCAATATGCGCCGGCGCGCTCGGTTGCGGTAGCAGCGTCGAACGTAGGAGACTATTACGCTCAAGTTACGAATCGAGTGGTCGAGGATGGATCTCCTGGAAAAGATGGCGACGTTCGTTCGCGTCGTCGAGGCCGGCAGCTTCTCGGCAGCGGCAAAGCAGCTTCGCATCTCGCCTGCCGCGGTCAGCCGCCAGATCAGCACTCTCGAAGACGAGCTGCGCGTTCCGCTGCTTCGACGCACGACGCGCAAGATGTCGATCACGCCCGCCGGTCGCGGCTATTACGAGCGCTGCTTGCGTATCCTGCGTGAGGTCGACGACGCGCAGGCTCTGGGTCGAACCAGGGCGACGGAGGGGTTGCTCAGCATCAGCGCTCCGGTCACGTTTGGCCTCGCGTGCGTCGTGCCGCGCTTGCCGTCGTTCATGGCCGCACACCCGGGCTTGCGGGTGGAGCTACGCCTCGAGGATCGCTTGATCGAGCTCGCGCTCGAAGGTGTCGATGTCGCCATCCGCGTCGGAAGCGTGCTGCCCGATAGCACCGACGTCATCGCGCACGAGCTGATGTCATTTCGCCGCGTCCTGGTGGCCGCGCCCGCCTACTTGAAGAAGCACGGGGAACCGAGAACACCAGAGGCCCTCGCAAAGCATGACGCGCTCGCGTACCCGTCCGGCGACGCGCTGGACAGTTGGATTCTCGTACATCAAGAGCGCGAGGCGCGCGTGCGTTTGAACGCAGTGTTTCGCAGCAATGCCCCCTCCGCGCTGCGCGCGCTCGCCATCGACGGAACCGGCATCGCCATGTTGCCGGGGTGGTTCGTCGAAGAGGACCTCGAGCGCCGTGCGCTGCGGCTCGTGTTGCCGGGCTGGGAAACCGAGCCGGTGGCCGTCCGCGCACTGCATCGTCGGGAGCACCGCGGGTCGGCGCGCGTACGGGCGCTCGTCGAGCATTTGCGTGCCGCGTACAGGCGCAGCGCCCGGCGGTGATGGCCCCAGTTGGCTGCGGGTGCGCCAGATCGGCGTGGAAATCCTGTACCCTGGCGCCATGCGAGGACTCGTCCTGGCCGTGGCCGCGTCGCTGGCCTGCACGAGCAACGCGGCGAAGAAGCCTCCGGTCGATCAGTTTCCCCCGGGCGCGCAGGGAGCCGTGCTGCAGCACCATGGAGACGCCGTGCGCAGCGGCATCTACGTCGATGCGGCGCTCACCCGGGCCGCGGTGCGCAACCTGCGCCAGGACGCGGCCTTCTCCGCCACCTACCAGGGGCCGGTCTATGCTCAGCCGCTCTACTGGGACGCCGGAACGGGCGGTCAGGACCTGCTCCTGGTATTCACCGAGCGCAACGAGGTGATCGCCTTCGACCCGCTCACCGGCGCGCGCATCTGGTCGCGCACGCTGGCCCAGCCGGCCTCGCTCGCAGAGCTGCCCTGCGGCAACATCGACCCGCTGGGGATCACCGGCACGCCCATCATCGATCCGGCGCGCAAGCTGCTCTTCGTCGACGCGATGATCACCGGCCCGCGCCACCGCATCTTCACGCTCTCGCTGGCCGACGGCAGCGTGTCGGGAACGCCGGTGGACCTGGACACCGCCGTTTCCGGGTTCTCTTCTGCGGTCCAGAACCAGCGCGGCGCGCTCGCGCTCATGAACGGCATCCTCTACGTTCCCTTCAGCGGCCACTTTGGCGACTGCGGCAACTACGCGGGCTGGGTGGTGGGCATCGATACCACGGGCGCCAGGCCGCCCGGCGCCTACCACACCGGCAAGGGCGGCGGGATGTGGTCGGTCTCGGGTGTGGCGGCCCTGGGCGGGTCTCTCTTCGTCTCCACAGGCAATACCATCGGGCTGACCACCTGGAACGGCGGCGAAGCCATCCTCCGCCTCGCGCCCAGGCCGTCCTTCTCCGGCAACTCGGCGGACTACTACGCGCCCACCGACTGGAAGTCGCTGGACGACGCGGACGCGGACATCGGCACCTCCGGCTCCTTCCCCTTCGACGTGGCGGGCTCGCACTTCGTCGCCACCATGGGCAAGAACGGCCTCCTCTACCTCGCCAACCGCGACAATCTAGGAGGCATCGGCGGCAACGCGATCACGCCGCAGGTGGGCGACTTCATCGTCACCGCGCCGGCGGTGATCCCCACTCCCTCGGGCACCATCCTGGCCTTCACCTCGCAGGGCACGAACTGTACCGGCGCCAACGGGCTGGTGGCGCTGCGCATCGGGGCCGGACCGCCTCCCACGGCGCCGACGGCCTGGTGCGCCGGGGTGAACGGGAGCGGGTCGCCCATCGCCAGCACCACCGGCGGCGGCGCGGAAGCGGTGATCTGGGTGGTGGGGGCCGAGGGAGACGGGCAGCTCCACGCGGTCAACGCCGAGACCGGCGAGGTGCTCTTCGCGGGCGGACAGGTGGCGATGCGCAAGTTCAATGCGCCCATCGCTGCGAAGGGACGCATCTACGCGGCGGGCGATTCCGCAGTCGCCGCCTTCACCGTTCGGTAGCCAGGCGAGCTGGTGCTGAAGCGGACGAGCGCGCGGGCCAATGTGCCGGTATCAGCGTCCCGCCGGTCCATTGGCGGTCGCCGCCGGACGCGTGGCTCACGCGGACCGGGTCTTGATCCGCAGCGTGAGCCACTCGGCGGCGTAGCCGAGCACGGCGCCAACCGCAAGGGCGATGGCCACGCGCACGCCGCCCTGGACGTTTGCGGACCGGACGCCCAGAGCCCCCAGCGTGACCCCTGCGCCGGCGATCGCGCCTGGCGTGTAGGACAGGAGCGGCACCCGGGCCTGCAAGACGATCCCGAACACGGCCGCCCCCAGGACGAGCGCGTCCAGGATCTCCTGCCGTCCCAACGCCCGGGAGACGGCGACATAGAGCAGCACCCAGACCACACCGGACAAGCTGCTCGCTATGGATTTCTGGAGTCCCGGAATGCCGCCGCCGGCGGCGAGAAAACACGCCAGTCCGACGATCACCGGCCACGACTGCACCGGGAACCGCCCCAGGTGCGAAATCGCGGTCCAGATGGCCACTACGGCTGCCAAGCTCAACCCGCGGGCAGTGATCGTGTTCATCGACCTTCCTCCCTCCTTCGGTGCGAGGACGAGATACGCTTCCCTTCTATTTTGACTTCTCCTCGACGAAGCTCCATTTTTTCGCCCGGTAAGCGCGTCTAATCGGCCCGCAGTGGCCCTGTTTGCCATTCGCCGCCAGGCCACCCCGGGCGACGAGAATCTCCGTACCGGCCCAATCCGCAGGTTCATGGCAACCGTACGGCAACTTCACCGGGACCGGCCCTCCTCCTTCTCCATCGCGATCACCCGAACAGAGCGCGCCGGGAGGGGACTACACTCCGCCGCTGCAGGGGGCCATGGTCACCGACACGGAACACCGCATCGTCCTGTTCGTCGACTTCGAGAACCTGGTAACCAACACCGGAATCAGCCCGGAGCCCGCGCACCGCTCGCGCCGCGGAGTCGCAGAAGGCGCGGGGTCACATTCCGCAGATCGCGCGCGAGGTCGTGTCCGGCCTCCTCTCGCGCGTGACCGGGCCGCTGAATCCCTCGCTGATCAAGGAGACGGCGATTTCAGGGGCCAGCCGGGTCAATGCGCGAGAGCCGGAACTGCTTCGTCCGGCGCTTGGAGCCCCCGCTGCGCGCGACCAGGCACGTCTCTCCACGGGCTCGCCTGCACAGTGGCCGGAGCACCACCCGGTAGACCACGCCGTGACCGTCCGCGGCGAGGTAGCGGCCCTGCCGGCCGTCGACCACCGCCACCGCGCCCGCCCTCGGCAGATCGGGCGGCACATCCAGCGTCAACGTGTCGCCGGACCGCTCCGAGGGCTCGCCGCTCGTGAGATCCAGGATGGCGATGCGGCCGTTCATGACCGTCCAGGCCGGTGCACCCGCCCCGACGCGCCCCCCACCATCACGGTCGCGCTGCGCCGGCCGTCAGTGGCGGAGGCCAGGACCAGCACGGCTGCGCAAATCACGAAACAGCCGACCACCAGGATCGAGATCGTGGAGAGCACGGCTTTCCTCTCGGTAGACGCGCACCGGTTTCGATGGGCGCACAGGCAGTATGCGCCCGCCTCGGGGCCGAAGCTCGCCAAACGGCGCACCGCCGAAGAAGCGGTCCTGCTTTCAGGCGGTGAGGTCTTTCCAGGCGACTTCCAGGCCGGCGGCGACCGCGTCCCACCGTTCTTCACCGGACTTCTTGAGCTTCTCGAACTCGTGGCGGACTGCCTGCTGCGAGCCCTGCGCGGCAGCGAGTTGCAACTGGAACCGCACCGAGCCCCGCGTCGCGACCAGCGCGGCCTTCGACCTGAGCCATGCGAGCTCGTGCGCCCACCCCATGAGCTGCGCTTCCATCTTCGCGACGTACGCGTCCCTGGGCATCATTGGAGCCCTCCCTGCAGCCATGCGCTTGGTTCGGATTGCAGGATTGCAAAAGATGCAAAACCACCATGCTCACGATGAGCCACTACCGTCAAGCAACGTCGTTTTCCTCGCGTTCCCGCGGCGACACGACTAGGATCCAGATTACCGCTGGGCGCAGTCTCTGCCCACGTCCTCGGGTCCTTCTGAACTAAGTCAGATCCGCCCGATCCTTCCTGAAGACTTAGCCCACAGTGCCTCGAGGAGGCCCAAATGTACGCTCGCAATGTCCGTATGCAGTTGAAGGCCAACAGCAGCGCGCAGTTCACCCAGACGCTCGAGAAGGAAGTCATTCCCTTGCTCCGCAAGCAGGAAGGTTTCCAGGACGAAGTGGCGTTCATCGTCCCAGGCGGAGCAGAAGCGATCGCGATCAGCTTCTGGCAGTCGAAGGACAAGGCGGAGGCCTATAGCCGGACGGGCTATCCGGAGGTGCTGAAGGCGCTTTCCCAGGTCGTCGAAGGAACCCCCCAGCTTCAGAGCTACGAGGTTTCCAACTCGACGTTCCACAAGATCGCCGCTCGCGCGTAGGGTGCATTCGCAGTTCGTTCGTCGAGGGCGGCCACGCGCCGCCCTCTTTCACCCTTGCGGCGGGCAGCCGTTGACTCGAGCCACAACGATGCGCACGATCCTGGTGGTCGATCTGGCAAGCGACACGGTGTCCGAACGACCGGACGACACGCGGACACTCGACGTTTCCGAAGGACTTCGACCGGCGCACTCCGGTCGCATCGTTCGACGCGAGCTCGCACGTGAGCTGCGTATCGGCGGACGGCAAGGCAATCTTCACCGCGCGTTCACGAGCCCTCTGTCGTCGCGCGTTGGGGGCGAGGAATGCTTGGTGGCGAGCCGCGCCTTCCGCGCGACCCTCGCGCACCCGGGCAGCCACCGGCTGTCGGCCGTCAAGCCGACGCTCGGATGATCGGCGAACATCCGCAGCAGCTTGTCCCCCAAATCGAGGAGCTGGAACGGCTTGGTCATGAGCAGCACGGGCGTGGCATTGCCGTCCGAACGGAGTTGCTGCACGAACGCGGGCCCGCTCATGACGGGCAGTGCGACGTCGTACACGACCGCGTCCGTCTGCAAACCTCCGCGCAGCATCGCCAGCGCCTGTGGACCGCTCGACGCGAAGGGCGCCCGATACCCGATGCGGTCGAGGTATCCCGCAACGGTTGCCGTCGTGTCTGCGCTCTCGTCGACGACCAGCAGCCGCTCTCGTTGATTCATGACGTCCCCTGCAAGACCTTACCGCGCCGGCTGCGCCTCGCTTCCGAATCCATGGTTCGATCCGTTCGCGGCCACCCCCGCTGCTGACGCCGACTCCGCTTGCCTCGCGCCGCATCGCGGAGCGGCGTCGAGGAGATCGACGCAGATGACGTTGGCGGTCGTCGAGAGGCACCGTCAGGTCGATGTAGGTGAGGTCACGCTCCACTGGACCGACCCAGCGGCGCTTCCTCGCCAATCGGCGAGGCGCCGCGGGCGACGAGACGTAGCTGCAGCCGGCGACTTCGAGACCTTGGCACGACGCTCGACGCGGTGGGACTCGTCAAAGGGAGGCGTCTGTGACAATCGCATGGCTCGCGGCGATCGCCTGCATCGCCCTGCTCACCTTTCTTCTCTTCCACCGACCCCCGGGCAGGGATCCCCGAGCGCTGGCGCGGCTGGCGCTGCTGCACGGCGTGCAGCGGATCCGGGGCGAGTCCCAAGAGAGCCTGCGCAATCGCACCACCGGCGCCGCGCGCTGGCCGTACAGCCGGCCGGACCCGGAGTTCGTCTGGTGGGCGCGGGCGTGGCACCGGATGACCCGCCCGCTGTACCGCGGGTAGGACGGCCTTTCGAATCTTCGGGCCGCACAGCATCGCCTCTCGCATCCCCGCGCTGCCGCAGCGGGGGCATTTGCGGGTTGCCGTTCGGGCTCGGGCGCGAGGAGGCGGACGAGATGCCCCCAGGCGATGTGGAGCGCGGACCTCGACTCGGGAAAGCCGGACGAGACCCCGTCGATCGCGATTTCGACCTTCTCTATCGCCGCTTCCCAGGATCCATCGAATTCCTCCGCCGCGAGCTACTCGACCGCGGCGCGGTTTCCGTCCCGGATTCTCTTCGTCTCCACCCGACCGGCTGCGAGCTGCTTGCTCACGCATGCGCGGTACGCCGCCTGCAGCGCGCGATCCTCGGACTGCGCGAGCACTCCGAGTGGCGTCTCCATCGACGCGGATCGCGTCGTCCGGTATTTCAACTCTGCAGCAAGGGGGTGGACCCTTGGTTCGCTTCGTCCTGTCGTCATGGCCCGGGCGAGCCCACGTGCACAAAAAGCGAGCGGGGCCGCGCCGGCCCTGCTCTCCCCGTGCCACTCGGCTCGAGCTCGAGTGCTTCTTCCAACGGTGTTACTGCTTCTGCTTGCCCTGCCCGCCGAGACTCGAGTCGGTCTGCACCATGATCTGGCGCGGCTTCGTCTCGGCCTTCTTCGGAAGGAAGATGCGCAGCACACCATCGCGGCTCTGGGCCGTGACGTTCGCCGTCTCCACTGTCGAGGGCAGCGTAAACGTGCGGCCGAAGCTGCCGTAAGGCCTTTCGACGCGGTGATAGCCCTCTTTCTTGTCGACGTTCTCGAGCTTGCGCTCGCCGCGCAACGTCAGCGCGTTGCCTTCGAGCTGGATGTCGACGTCGTCGGCATCGACCTCTGGCAACTCGACCTTCAGCGTGATGGCCTCGCTGTCCTCGAACACGTCGACGAGCGGCGACCAGCCGCCGCCTGTGCCTTGCGTCTCTTCGAACGGTTGCTCGAGGTGCTGATGGAAAAGCTGGTGCCGCATCTGCTGCACCGCTTCACGAAGCGGATCGTACCGGATGATGGACATTTGAATCCTCCCCGCTGAACGGGCGCCCCGATCGGCGCAAGGGAGGCCATCGAGCGATCCACGACCTCCAGCGCAGGCAACGTAACCATCAGGAAGGCCTCGTCAACACGCGACGGCGACGAGCCGTCTCCGCCGAAACGAGCCTCGAGGACGGGGCTCGGATACACTACGTCCAAGCGTTTTCACCTTTCGCGCTCCCGCGGGACAAGAGGCGCCTGATGCGGAGGCGCACTGTTCCGGCGCACCATCGCGGGAGGCGTGCGATGCAGGCCGCGCGAGACCTGACTCTGCTCGACGGCGGTGCCGAGGCATTTCCGCGCATGGTCCTGGCCATCGAGCAGGCGCGGAAGACCGTGCAGCTGGAGATGTATCTGTTCCGCCTCGACGCGACGGGCCGGTGCTTCGTCGCGGCGCTGTCGGCCGCCGCGGCCCGCGGTGTCGACGTGCGCGTCTCGCTCGACGGGTGGGGCTCCTCGCAAGACGCGCGCCAGATCAAGGCGGAGCTGGCCGCCGCCGGCTGCACGGTCAGCATCCACGCCTGGCGCTGGTGGTTCCTGCTCCGCGCGCTCGCGCGCAATCATCGCAAGCTCCTCCTCGTCGACGAGCGCGTCGCGTTCGTGGGTGGCATCAACGTCGGCGACGAGTACGGCGTCGACGGTGGCGCCGTCGGCTGGGCCGACCTCGTCGCCGAGATCCGGGGCGACGCCTGCACGCGGCTCGCGCGCGAGCTGCGCCGGGAGAGGGTCCGAGACCCGCGGGGCGCCATCCGCATCCACCTCGCCAATCGCGGCGGCGGCTGGCGGCTGAGGCGACGCTACCTCGAGGCGTTCCGCGGGGCGCGCACGTCCATCCAGCTTGCGCAGGGATATTTCCTGCCCAACCGCCAGGTGCTGCGCGCCCTGATCGACGCGGCCCGGCGCGGCGTCGAGGTCGCGGTGCTCCTGCCCGCGCACAGCGACGTGCCGTTCGCCAGGCTCGCGATGCGTTACGTCTACGCGCCGCTCCTCGCGGGCGGAGTGCGCATCTGGCAATGGAACCGTTCCGTGCTGCACGCCAAGGCCGCCGTGATCGACGGCCGCAAGCTGCTCGTCGGCAGCTTCAACCTCGAGCCCCTCTCGCTCATCAGCATGGAGGCCCTCGTCGAGGCCGACGACGCGGGCGCCGCGGCCCAGGGCGAGCGCTGGATGCGCGAGCACTTCGCGCTCGCCAGCGCCGTCGAGCCGGGCCAGCTCGCCGGGGCCGGGCCGCTCTGGTGGTTGCGCAGCCTGCTCGCGACGCTCCTCGGTTGGATGCGCCGCTCGCTCGAGCGGGTGCTGGTGCGCAACCGCGAGCGGCTCGGGCGCGGGCTCAGGAAGCGTTCATGAGCGCCGCTCCGGATTCGGAAACGAGCAGAGCGGGGTACGTCGGACGCTCCTATGCTCCCGCATGTTCCCAGCCTCTTGCCGCGACGGAGGAGTCGCCAGATGATTGCTGACCGGGCCTGGAGGCCGGCGCTGCTGCGCAAGGGCAAGGACGTCGCCGACCTGCTCGAGGCGGTGCTCGCGGGCAAGGAAGTCGATCTCGCCTCGCTCCCCGTGCCCGTCAACCCGGGTGAAGACCCCGAGCTGCGGCTCCGGGGCTTCCTCGAGCAGATCGATCGCGCCATCAAGGCCTTCGACACCGACGCGTACGGCCGCTGCCAGCTCTGCGGCGTCGATCTCGATCGCGGCGCGCTTCAGCAGCAGCCGTGGCTGGCGACGTGCCCCGTGCATGGCGGGCGGTGGATCTCATGAACGCCGCAGCCTTGAGGGCGAAGATCGAGGATGCGAAGGGGCGCGTCTCGACGGCCGAGAACGTGATGGAGCGGGCGCTCCAACAGATCGAACATGCTGCGCGCGAGGACAAGAGCATGGTCAGCGGGGCGCTGGCCACTGCGCTCGCCGAAGTGAAGGCGGCGCGGCAGGACCTGCTCGCGCTGGAGCAGGTCATCGCGGAAGCATGATTCCTCAGCAGATTCCGAGCGTGGCCGGCCGCACCGCGACCACGGCGGCGCCCTTGTAGACGATGAGCCTGTAGGGTTGGTTGGTCGGATGCTGCCCGCGGTCACCGAGCCGGTCGATCTCCCGGCTCAAGTCGGCGAGCGCGGCGGGCAGCGATGCACCGGCGAACTTGCCGTCCGAGACGATCTCGAGATCGCCGTGCAGCAGCCACCACCGGTACTGCTCATATCGCGCGCCCATGCGCAACACGTGTAACAGCTGATCCAGGGAATAGCGACGCGTGCTGCCAGCATTCGCAAGCGCCGCGCGGCCGAGGCGGTTAAGCTCTGTACCAGTCGGCCGGTTTCTCTCGCGGCCCAATTCCCGATCGACGGCCCCGCCCACGCCGGAGCGAGTGGCGGCCGAGCATCTCGTCCGGGAAAGGCAGCTGCGATTCAATGGCCAAGCAAATTCTGTTCGACGTCCGCGCGCGCGAGGCGATGCTCAAGGGCGTCAACACGCTCACCGACGCGGTCAAGGTCACGCTCGGGCCCAGAGGCCGTAGCGTCGTGCTCGAGCAATCGTTCGGCGCTCCGCTCATCACCAAGGACGGCGTCACCGTGGCCAAGGCCATCGTGCTGCACGATCGGTTCGAAAACGTGGGTGCGCAGATGGTGAAGGAGGTCGCCTCGCGCACGTCCGACATCGCCGGCGACGGGACAACCACGGCCACCGTGCTCGCGCAGGCCATCTTCCGCGAGGGCAGCAAACTGGTCGCCGCGGGCAACGACCCGATGGCGATCAAGCGCGGCATCGACAAGGCCGTCGCCGCGGTCGTCGAGGCGCTGAAGAAGCTCTCCAAGCCGACGCGCGGCGAGATGGACATCGCCCAGGTGGGCAGCAGCTCGGCCAACGGCGACAAGACCATCGGCAACATCATCGCCGAGGCGATGGCCAAAGTGGGCAAGGAGGGTGTCATCACCGTCGAGGAGGCGAATGGCCTCGAAACGACGCTCGAGGTCGTCGAAGGCATGCAGTTCGACCGCGGGTATCTCTCGCCGTACTTCGTCACCGACCCGGAGCGCATGGAGACGGTGTTCGAGGATGCATATGTCCTCATCCACGAGAAGAAGATCTCCGGGATGCAGGATCTCTTGCCGCTGCTCGAGCAGGTGGCGAAGGCAGCCAAGCCACTGCTCATCATCGCCGAGGAAGTGGAGGGGGATGCGCTGGCCACGCTGGTCGTCAACAAGCTGCGCGGCTCGCTCAATGCCTGCGCGGTGCGGGCACCGGGCTTCGGCGACCGCCGCAAGGCCATGCTCGAGGACATCGCCACGCTCACCGGCGGCAGGATGATCGCCGAGGACCTCGGCATCAAGCTGGAGAAAGTGCAGCTCGCGGACCTTGGGAGTGCCAAGCGCATCGTCGTCAACAAGGACAACACCACGCTCATCGACGGCCGCGGCGGGAAGGCAGCTATCGAGGCGCGGGTCAAGCAGCTCCGGGCGCAGCTCGAGGACGTGACCGCGGGCTCGGACTACGATCGCGAGAAGCTGCAAGAGAGGCTCGCCAAACTGGTCGGTGGCGTCGCGATCATCAACGTCGGCGCGGCCACCGAGACGGAAATGAAGGAGAAGAAGGCCCGTGTTGAGGACGCGCTGCACGCGACGCGCGCGGCGGTGGAAGAGGGCATCGTCCCCGGCGGCGGCGTGGCGTACCTGCGCTGCCTGCCCGCTCTCGGCGAACTCGCGTTGGAGGGCGCAGAGAAGTTCGGCGTGGACATCGTCCGCAGGGCGCTCCAAGAACCGATGCGCCAGATCGCACAGAACGCCGGCTGGGAGGGCAGCATCGTCGTCAACAAGGTGCACGAGGGCGCCGGAGCGTTCGGGTTCAATGCGGCCACCGGCCAGTACGAAGACCTGTTCGAGGCCGGAATAATCGATCCGACCAAGGTGGCGCGGTTTGCGCTGCAGAACGCGGCGTCGGTGGCGTCGCTGATGCTCAGTACGGAAGCGATGGTGGCGGAAAAGGCCGAGGGCAGAAGCCCTGGGGCGGAACTGGGGATGTGACGATGGATCCCTACATGGCAAAGACCGAAGGGCTGCTGCGCCAAGGGAAGGCCCGCCTCGACAGCCTGTCCGTGTCGATGCGCGCCTCGGCGCCGGCATTCTCGGCATTGGCCCGCAGGAGGAGGCTCATGACGTTAGAGGCTCGATATGCCGACGTGAACCGCCGCTTCGAGCTGCTGCGAGCGGCGGGCACGGAAGGCGTAGCGGACCTCAAGGTCGGGCTGGAGAAGGCCTGGGACGCGTTCCGATCCGAGATCGGATGGAAGCCATGACATCCACGGACACCTCTGTCAGAAGTCTCGGCGTCAGAGCTTGCCGGGCGGAGTCTGGGTGCCGGATGCCGAGCACGAGGCGCTGCGCGACCTGGTGCGGGCACGCGAGGCAGCGAAGAAGGACCAGTTGCGCGCACGCCACCGACTGCAGTCGCTGCGCGGCGTGGCGCGCATCTCGGCAGCGACCATCGTCGCCGAACTCGGGCAGCTGAGCCGCTTCGGGAGAGCCAAACAGCTGATGGGCTACGCCGGCGTGGTCTCGAGCGAGCACTCGAGTGGCGAGCGGATCCGCCGCGGCGCCATCACCAAGACGGGCAACGCACATCTGCGGCGCATCCTCGTCGAGGCCTGGGCCTATCGCCACCGGCCGTACCTGGGCGGAGCATTACGGCGGCGGCAGAAGAACGCCAACGAGAACGTGAAAGAGATCTCTTGGAAGGCGCAGCACCGGCTGCACTCCCGCTACGCAAGGCTGAGGACCCTCGACCGGCCTTTGCGACAGGGCTTCGGCCCGGACCCGCGTGATAAGTCCGAGGCAGCTCCCGACGGATCACGACCATGACGGCGAGCCTCGTGCTCGATCCGCGAATATCAGAGTGATCAACCGTCGAGCCTTGCCGCCCGGCCGCTGCCTGTGATCGCTCAAGGCGTGATCGTGGCACCGCGCGAGACCGCCGTGGTTGCGGTCTACTGCGTGGAGCACGGCCGTTGGAGCGGCGCGGACCGGTTCAGCGCCGCGGGCGGGATGGCAGAGGCCGGCGTGCGCGCTGCGGCCGAGTTCGACTCGAGCCAACAAGGCGTCTGGGACCGCGTCGCAGTCAAATCGAGGAAGCTGGGGGCAGCGCCGGCCACGGGCACCTACCGCAACCTTGCCGTGGGGGAGGAGGGGCGACGCGCCGCGGAGCCGTTCCGAGCCCACCTGCGCGCCGCGCTGGAGAAGCTCCCCGAGCGCGATCGGTTGGTCGGCCTGGTGGCGGCGATCAATGGCCGCATCGCCTCGGTGGACTTGTTCGCGGACCCGACGCTGTTCGCGCGTTACCGCGACGCGCTGCTCGACTCGTATTTCATCAGCGCCGCCGACGTGCCGGAAACCGCCGATGCCGCGAAAGCTCCCAGCGCGGAGGCAGTTGGCAATTTCATCTCCGAGGTGAAGAAAGCCCCCGCGACGCCGATGAGCGAAACCAGCGCCGGCCGGGCGCTGCGGCGCAGGGCGAAAGACGTGCAGGCCTCTGAGCTCCTCCCGCGCGACTCGACGGTGCCGGTGGTGGAGTCGTATCAGGCCCGATAGCCTCGCCGAGGCGCAGCCACTCTCGGGACGTGAGCTTCCGGGATAGGCTGGCAGCATGGCCTGGATGATCTACGGCGCGAACGGCTACACGGGTCGGCTCGTCGCCGAGGCCGCCGCCGCAGCGGGGGAGCGGCCGGTGCTGGCGGGGCGCAGCGACGCCGCGGTGCGCGCGGTGGCCGACCGATCCGGCTCGCCCTGGCGGGCCTTTCCTCTCACCCAGCCCAAACTTGAAGGAATCGACTTGGTGCTCCACTGCGCCGGTCCTTTCTCCGCGACCAGCCGACCCATGGTGGACGCCTGCCTCCGCAGCGCGGCGCATTACCTTGACATCACCGGCGAGCTCGACGTGATCGAGGCGGTGATGGCGCGCGACGCGGAGGCGCGCGCAGCGAACGTGGCGCTCATCCCGGCCGTGGGCTTCGACGTGGTGCCTTCGGACTGCCTCGCCGCGCTGCTGCGCCGCAAGCTGCCCGGCGCGGTGCGGCTCGAGCTGGCGTTCTATCCGCACGGCGGCGCCAGCCCGGGAACGCTCAAGACGATGGTGGAGAACCTGCCCCGGCGCACGCGCGCCCGGCGCGGAGGGAAGCTGGTCGCGATCGAGTCGCTCGTGCGCACTGTACCGTTCCCGCGCAGCGGCCAGCGCCGGGCGATTGCGATCCCTTGGGGCGATCTGGCGACCGCGCACCGCTCGACGGGCATCCCGGACATCACTGTCTACTTGGCGATGAGCGCCCCGGCCCTGCGGCTCGCGCGGCTGCAGCGCCTGTTCGCGCCCGCGATCGGGCTCGCCCCCGTGCAAGCCTTCCTGAAACGGCGCATCGAGCGGCGGGTCCGGGGACCGGGGCCAGAGGAGCGCGAGCGCGGGAGCGTCGAGCTGTGGGGCCGCGCCGAAGACGCGCAGGGGAACTTCGCGGAGGGGACCATGGTCGTGCCGGAGGGGTATCGTTTCACGGCGGAGGCCGCGCTGGCCTGCGTGCGCCGTGTGCACGCGGGCGTCGCGCCCGGCGCATGGACGCCCAGCCTCGCCTTCGGCGCCGACTTCGCAGCGTCGCTCCCAGGTGTGACCGTGCAGGTCTGAAACGAAGGCCGTGCAGGAGCTGATGGGTCGGCCGCCGTCTACACGGCAAATGAGTTAGTCTCGGGCGGTGAAGCGCAAGCAGATCTTCGTCTGCTGGTCGGGGGGCGCCGACTCGACTTATCTCATCCAGCGCTGCATCGAGAGCGACGAGTACGACCTCGTGCCGCTTGTGCGTCAATCGCGCGGCCGACGAAGCGAGATGAGCCCCGATCGCATGTTCACCGCGCTCACCACCGGGAGCGCCTGCGCGGCGCACCGCGACGCTGCTTCAGGCGCAAGCGCGGCGGCGCCCCGGGCCGATCGTAGAGTTCCCAGACGAGAATGTCCGGTCCCTCTGTGCTCAATCGCATCCGTCCGCAGCGGACAGCCTGCTGATGCGCAGCGCAGAGCCTGACGATCGCCGGCTCAGGTCCCCTGACCCGCTCGCAGCTCGTGAACGAATTCCAGCATCCTGGCGACTCGCACCGCGGCGCACGCCGCCGGAACTTGCTTCGGGCGATCAGCTGATTCACGAGGGGTTCGATCGCAGCCACCGCGCGCCGGATCTCTGCGAGCTCGCGATCGCTCCAAGCTACCCAACGCTCCCACGCCTCGCGCCGCCGCGCTTCTCGCCGTTCTTCGAGGTCCACAATGCTCACCGCAGACACCCTCCTCTGGCCCGTAGGAATAGCAGCGGGGTCCGACATCGAGTCAGACGGGGTGCACGCCCAGGTTGAGGTTTTTCTTTAGGGGCTGGAAAAAGCCGAAGCGATTTCGATCGGTTGCGCAAAGGAGCTTCACAGCACCTGTCCCGTGTGACCTGTCCCTGGGAATTGGAAGCGACGCCGTCGAGAGC
>WNFA01000603.1_pt1 | contig 28697 bp, 25 predicted proteins | sample 5400481 | NCBI WGS metagenome assembly WNFA01 (sample SAMN13153340, study PRJNA577476) | soil metagenome | isolation source: 120 cm saprolite under Douglas fir tree site 2 hole 1 replicate 2 | place: USA:California | collected 2015-04-18 | reverse complement strand
CGGATATGAAGAGGCTGATAGCCTACTCGAGCGTGAGCCATATGGGCATCATCCTGCTTGGTGTAGCTGCTGCTGCAGGCACCGGCAACCTGGCCTTCCGTACGGCGGCATTGACAGGCGCAACCGTCCAGATGGTAAGCCACGGTCTCATTACAGGTATGTTGTTCTTCTGCGTTGGCGTCATCTACGATCACGCACACACACGCGAGATCGCCGTTTTCGGCGGTGTCGCTAAGAAGATGCCCTTGCTGGCAACGCTCTTTACCTTTGCCGGCCTGGCATCACTCGGTCTGCCAGGACTCGCCGGTTTCGTGGCAGAATATATCACGTTCACCAGTAGCTACCAGATCTGGACGGTAGCGACGACGATCTCGGTCTTTACGATGATCCTGACCGCGAGTTACCTGCTCTGGATGCTCAAGCGCGTCTTCTATGGCCCATTCAATACGAAGTGGAGTTGGTTACCCGACGCGAATCTGCGTGAGGCGATCCCACTCTTTGCTCTGTCGGCATTTATCGTGTTCGTTGGCATTTTCCCGAATTTCCTGGTGGGAGCGATTACGCCCAGCCTGGCCCAACTCATGCACGTGGCCAGTACGGCTTTGCACCCATAAAGGAGTGTTGTATGTTTCATCTCTCTGATCTTTATCTTGTCTCGCCGGAACTAAGCCTGGTGTTCGTTGCCCTGGCCGTGATGCTGGTTGACCTCTTCGTGAAGCGTCGCTTTGTGACGGTGACAGTTGCCCTGGTCGGCCTAGTCATTCCGCTAGCCTTGACGATCTCGCTGGCGTTGTCGCTTGATTTCTCGGTTGCCCATCACGCATTCTTCAACATGCTGGTGGTGGATCCATATGCCCTCTTCTTCAAGATTGTCTTCTTGCTCATCGCCACGGTAATGATTCTGGCATCCTATAGTTACGTGGGAAAATACGTCAAGGCGGAAGGTGAGTTTTACGCGCTCATGCTCTTCTCCGTGACGGGTATGATGTTGATAGCCAGTACGAGTGAACTCATCTCTATCTACATCTCATTCGAACTGTTGAGCATTCCCCTCTATGTGATGGCAGGCCTGATTCGTTTCAATGAGCGTTCGGCAGAGGCGGCAGTCAAGTATGTGCTGCTGGGGGCGATGTCCTCAGCCATCCTACTCTACGGTTTTGCGCTCCTCTACGGCCTCACCGGCACAACCGACCTGAAGGGCATTGCCACATCGATTGGTAGCAGCGTACAAAATGGTAACTTGATCGTGCTAGTAGCCGACATAATGATCCTTGCAGGCTTTGGCTTCAAGATATCCGCAGTACCGTTTCATATGTGGGCGCCGGACATCTACGAGGGTGCTCCTACTCCCGCGACCGCCTTCTTCTCGGTTGGTTCCAAGGCGGCAGGCTTTGCCGCGCTCATCCGTGTCTTCATCGATGGAGGCCTCTGGAAGGTAAATCTCTCAACGCTGGTGATCGCGGTCGCAATCATCGCCATCCTCACTATGACCTTGGGGAACGTTGTGGCTGCTGTGCAATCGAATGTCAAGCGTATGATGGCCTACTCCAGCATTGCCCAGGCCGGCTACATCCTCGTCGGCTTCATTGCCAGCCTGGCGGGCAAGAGTTCGGATGGCAATGCTGCCGTACTCTTCTTCATCCTCGTATATGTGCTCACCAACCTGGGAGCCTTCTCCGGCATCATTGCCCTGGCCGACGCAACAGGTGGGGAGCGCATCGACGATTTCCGTGGCCTGGCGAAGCGTGCGCCCTTACTCAGTTTGGGTACGGCGCTCTGCCTGCTCTCGCTGGCCGGCATCCCGCCGATGGCAGGTTTCGTGAGCAAATTGTTCATCTTCACGGCTGCCTGGGGTGAGAGCCAATCCCTGCTCGCTCAAGGGAATTCCTTGCTCAGTGGGTGGCTGGTGGCTCTCGTGGTGATCGGCCTGATCAATAGCGTGATCTCGTTGGTCTACTATGGTCGCATCGTGAAAGCGATGTACTTCGACGCGCCGCTCAAAGAAGACCACCTGACGACGCCTCTCGGTCTCAGTTCCTCGATCACCTTCGCAACTGCGGCGCTGGTAGTGATTACCTTTGCGGCGCAGGTGGTATTGCTGGCGGCCAGTCCTGCTGCAAATAGTTTGCTAGCGTTTCTGGCAGGAAGGTGATATAGCCTCAACTCACAACATCCACACCCGTGCATTGCTGAACGCCACTACGGTTGCCCTGGTAACTTTCTCGTCGTAGGCACCCACGCCGATCAGACCAGTACTGTAGGTACTGTCAGTTAGAGTATCGATTTGTTGACGATTTACGTACAAAGTGATGGTACTCCCGTTGGCTACTATGGCAATCTGATTTGACTGATTCAGGCCAGTGTTAAATGCTGAACCAAAACGGGAGGATGTCACATAGTTGTTAACCTTGCCATTCACAGTGAGGAAGAGTTTGTAGCGCCCATCAGCACAAACGCGTAAAAAATATCCATTGAGTTCTGCATGATCGGAGCGGAAGACAATGCCGCCGCAGTCACCCTGGATGATCGTCATCAGCACCTCAAAAGCGAAGTTACTAACGTCAAGATTATGGGCAGTACAAAACTGCGCAGTATTTGCTGCTATGCTAACCTGATATGCTCCTCCTGTGAATTGACAACCGCTAGTGTCATTCGTCCCCTCACCCCAGTTGTAGCCCTGACTATTATCACTCAGCGGGTCAAAAAGTACCAATGTCCCGGTGTTCGGAGGATAGGGATTGAGATTCTGGGCAATGAACGTCGCTGTGGCGTTGACTTGCGTAGTAGCGGTGCTGTTGGCCTGGCCTGTAGGGCTGGCTGGAGTGGTGGCGGTGGCAGTCGCAGGGTTGTTGGGGACCTGGTGACTCCTCAGCACTGCAAAGAGGCCGACGCTCGCCACAACCACAATGAAAACTACTCCGACCAGCAGAATCGTCATGCTCGGGGAGAGGCCTGGACGCCTGGGGCTGGTTCCATAGGCCTCGTAGGTTCCATAGAGAGTGGGTCGAGTCTCTTCCCAAAGTCCCTGGTTTGAGGCTGGCAAAGTAGAATCAACGCCCTCGTAGGGAATACTTCGAGGTATAGAGGGGAGTTGCGGGTTGGAGGCGGGAAGGGTAGAATCAGTGGTATTGACCTGTGAAGGGATAGCTTGTAGGCGCGGATTCGAGGCACGAACCGTTGTCTCAGCACTGCTAGCATCTGAAACAGGGTGGGTCGCTTCCGCCTGTTGAACGGCAATCGTCAATATCAATGCCCCCGTGGGGCCTCCGCTGCTGGATGATTCACCCTCACCTTCCAGGCGGATCACCTGGCCATCCAGTGTACCCTCTGGCACAAAGACGCTGACGCGTCGCCCACCTGGCAGCGTCAACATGCGGCTGGTCCCAACCATCGCCTCTCGTCTACTAATAGCCAGCGTGGCCCGGATATCGCCACCACGGGTAACGCCCCATGCAAGCGCACTACTGGGTGCTTCTCTTCCTTGCACCGCTGCCTGGAACGCCTGGGCAAAGTCGGCGACGGACGGGAAACGATCTTCCGCCTTTTTCTCCAAAGCTCGTAGGATCACTGCGTCAACGGCAGGCGAGATGCGTGGATTGAGCGTGCTCGGTGACGGCGGGAGTGCCGTAAAGTGCTGGCGCATGACCTGGCTCGGACCTCCCTGAAAAGGCAGATTACCTGTCAGCAGTTGATAGGCCATCATCGCCAGTGCATACTGGTCGGTCGCGGGCACAGGCTGGCCATCCCACTGTTCGGGAGCCATATAAGCGGGAGTGCCCCGTATGCTCTGACTTGTCGTCGTCGTTGCCGCCGCGAATTTAGCAATGCCGAAATCAGCCAGCAGCAGATCGGGATGGTCAGGATCTCCTGCCCTGCTGCGTATCAGGAAGTTGGAGGGTTTGACATCCCGGTGGATCAGTTGATGGTCGTGTGCATGTTGAAGCGCATCAGCAGCCTGGGAGATAAAATACGCGACATCCTGTGGGGAGAGTGTGTCAGCATTGCCGCGTTCTTGCAGCCAATTGGTCAGGGAACCTTCCTGGCGAAAAGGCATGACCATATAGGAGATAGTTGTGATATTGACATGCTCTTCGCCAAAATCAATCAGGGGTAAGATGTGTGGGTGATCGAGCACAGTGATGGCCTGCATCTCGCGCTGAAAGAGGCGAGCGCCTTCGTTAGTCGCGTTTGCATCGGGATAGGGAGCAGCTTCGGTGCGCATAACCTTGATGGCTACCTGCCGGGTGATGCGCGTATCTTCGGCTAAGTAAACTTCACCCATGCCGCCGCTACCGATGAGACGCACGAGTCGATAATGGCCAAGCTGTAATCCCTCGAGTGGCATCTTTTCCCCCTTATGTATAAAGATATTGAGGACGCTAAGGTGCGTACATATGGATTGAAAAATAGTATAGCACATGAGTTAAATTTTTCCAAATTAGGCAACAAATGCGAACACCTCTATCAGACGCCCGAGCGGAGCCTATGGGATTTCCCTATGCAAGGGATATACTACCATCGCGGGTGTGTTACAATATACTCAACGCTGGTTTGAGATAATGGAAGCAGAAAGAAAAACTATGGAAACATTACGCTGGACGGTAGATGACCTGGAACTCCTACCAGATGACGGCAGCCGATACGAGATTATTGATGGAGAATTGTACGTGGCAAAACAACCACATATGCATCACCAAATTGTTTGTGGTAGAGTATTCGCCTTATTGGATCAATGGAGCAATCAAACACAAAATGGTATAGCAATTTTTGAACCAGGGGTCATTTTTACGAATGATAATGCGGTGGTGCCCGATGTGGTTTGGATAAGCCATGAGCGGTATGCTACCGCATTGCAAGCAGATGGGAAATTTCATTCTTCGCCTGAACTTGTGGTTGAAGTCCTCTCTCCTGGGTTAGAGAATGAACGTCGAGACCGCGAACTCAAGCTCAAACTGTATTCACGCCGTAACGTGAAGGAATATTGGGTTGTAAACTGGCAAGGGCAGAGTTTGGAAGTCTATCGACGCGAAAATGCTGTCTTAACACTTGACAAGACACTTGATGAGAATGACGTACTAGAAACCCCACTGTTGCCAGGATTTCGCTGCAAGGTCAGCCAGTTTTTTAAGAGACTTTAGGGTTGACTTCAAGCTTCTTCAAGTCCCGCATCCACAAATGCTCGCTCCAGAAGATCAGCAACTTTTAAGTTTGTTGCCCAGCGCTGGAGATAGGCCAGATCAAGTGCCGTGCCCTGCACTTTGAGGACCCCAAGGATATCGTTCCACTGGCGATCTGACACTTCACCACCCATTCTGTACCACTCGAGCTTATTGAGAATGGTGCCCTCGGGGGATGCCGTATAGAAAGGGCGGGTCCCTTCTACCAAAACCTCCTGTCGTACTCTACGAAGCTCTTCCTGATCGAAGGGACGAGTTTTGGGGATAAATACATCGACCTTGAGCATAGTATCAAGGTGTATTCATCCACCTTTCCGCCTCTCCAAGTCTGCCCGTACTCGATCGGCTAGTTCTTTGCCATAGTAAAGCTCAACGAAAATCAGGGCAAGTTCTTCCTCGCTGGCTTCTGGATGTAGCCGCCGAATAGTATTCCTGGATGCTTGTATCATAGTTCGGCTCAACGAGTTGGTGAGACCAAATAATTTAGCAGGAGAAGCCTTGCGAATCAATTCGATTTGCACGCGCTCTGCTTCGGGGCTGGTATCCATTGACTGGGTTCTCATCGATGTTTTACCTCTCTATAGATTATAACATCCATACCTTCGCGTCGCTAAACACCGCCTGGGCTGAATGGCCAGCGTTACCAACGAAGACACCAATTTGCCCGTGGCTATACAGCCTATCACTCACACTCACAACGAGCTGGTGATTCACATACAGGTCAAGTTTATTGCCGCGTGCTACCACCGTAATCAGGTTCGATCGCTCCAGACCAATAGTGATCGATGACGTGTGACCACTCCCCAAGAGCCTGGCGTGACTGGGGTATTTATCTATATAGGCGCTAAGCGAGTATGCTCCGCCCTCTGTAATGCGGAAGTAGTAGAAGTGTGTGGTCGCCCGGTCTGCGCGGAAGACGATCCCACCGTAGTCGCCTGTGATCATCGTCATTTGTACTTCATAGACAAAGTCGGTGAAGTCCGTGTTGAGCGCGATACAGGAGTGAAAAAACCCTTGTTGTGGTTCGCTCACGTGATACGCACCTGCTGTGAACTGACAGAAGCCAAAGTCTCTCTGTCCCTCTTCCCATTGGTGGCCCTGACTATTATCGTGCAGGGGGTCATCGAGTACCAACGTCCCGCCATGTGTATAGGGGTTCTGCTCTGTTATGACAGTGGCGTTGGCGTTGCCTTGGCCATTACTAACCAGCTTTGGATTGGTGTAATAGAAAACTCCCAGGCCAATGCCTATGAGCACCAGCACCAGGGCAAAAAGCAGTATTGTTCTGCCCATGTAGTCTGAGTCGGACTTGCGGCCCTGGTCGGCGGATATCCTGAAGTTATGAGGTCTGCCGTATGCGGCTTTAGGTTGAGGCCTGCCAGATCGTCTCGCACGTTGAGCGGGTGGCATAGGATCATCAGCAATGGGCAATCGAATGTGATTCGCAACGGTTGGGAGATTGTTCTCGGCATGGTCAGAAAGAGACGCGAGTTGATTGCCGCTATCCACGTCATGCAGGGCGTCCTGCGTGTATACAGCGGTTGCTACATGTGCGCTGGACAATGCGGCCTGGAATGCTTGTGCGAATGCGGTAATGGACGGGAAACGCTCTGCGGGATTTTTCGCCAGGGCGCGCAGGAGTACTCTATCAATCTCGACAGGGATGTGCGGATTGAGCGTGCTAGGAGGCTGTGGTTGAGTATGCGTGTGTTGATAAATAATTTGCATCAGGGTCCCATGGAAGAGTGGGTGTCCTGTCAGTAATTCGTAAGCCATGACTGCCAATGCGTACTGATCGCTTGCAGGGACAGGTTGGCCATCCCACTGTTCGGGAGCCATGAAGGTAGGGGTGCCACGAATGTCCTGGCTGCTGTTGGCGGTCCCGGTACCGAATTTGGCGACTCCGAAATCGGCGAGGAGCAGGTCAGGTCGGTTTGGGTTCTCGTTGTCGAAGCGAATAAGGAAATTGGAAGGTTTCACATCCTGGTGAATGATCTGGCGGTCGTGTGCATATTGGAGAGCGGCGGCAGCCTGCCGGACAAAATGTGCGACATCAGAAGGAGAGAGCGGCTCGCTACCGTTGTGCTCTCTCAGCCACGCTGCAAATGACCCTTCCGGGCGAAAGGGTGTGACCATGTAGACATAAGAACCACCCGCGCCATTTATTTTCTCCTCACCGTAGTCATACAGAGGCAAAATGTACGGGTGGTCGAGTGTCGCGATGCCTCGCGCCTCGCGCTCAAAAAGACGAGTGGCTTCTTTTGCTGCAGTGCTGTCGCGATAAAGGCTTGTGTCAGCTCGGATCACCTTAATAGCGACTTGTCGATTGATGCGGGTGTCTGTGGCCAGGTAGACTTCGCCCATTCCACCACTGCCCAGAAGCCGCTCGAAATGATAGCGGCCAAGTTGCTGTCTTTCGAGTGACATCATATGCTCCTAAATATTAGGATAAGTGAAGAGTAGATGGCCCATAATGCTGTGATTACGATAACAGCATAACATATGTGGCAAGGGTCGGGTTACAACATCCACACCTTCGCGTTGCTATACACCGCCTCGGTTGGGTGACCGGCGGTTACGAAGGCGCTGGCAACGACGCCAATTTGCCCGTGGCTAAAGGTGCTATCAGTCACACTGGCGATTTGCTGGTGGTTCACGTACAGCGTAATCGTGTTCCCTATAGCCACCACAGCCACCAGGTTAGGCTTGTTCAAACCCAAGTTGATAGCCGGACTGGGAGTGGCTGGCACGATGTCGTGACAGGTGATGCCTGGGCAAAGACGGAGTGCGTAACGCCCAGCTTGCGTGATATAGAATAAGTAGAATGTCTTGTTGGTACTATCGGCGCGGAAGATCATGCCGCCAACGTCGCCTTTGATGATCGTCATCTGCACCTCATAGATGAAGTTGCTGAAGTTAGTAGACCTGGCAGCGCAGGATGCGAAAAAGGGTGTGCCTGGTGCACTCACATGGTAGGTTCCACCACTGAAGGCACAGTTGGTTGCATTAGTGTCCCAGTTGTGGCCCTGGCTATTATCGTGCAAGGGGTCTAAGAGAGCCAACGTCCCACCACCGGGCGGATAAGGGTCAGGGTTGGCTGCAATGACTGAAGCGGTTGCCGTGGCATTGGCGTTGGCTGCCTGAGCAGTGGCTGTTGTAGCGGCAATGGCGGTAGCGGTGACATTGGCCTGGGCGGTTGCCGTGGCTTTGGTTTTGGCCTGAACAGTGGCTGCTTTAGCAGCAGAAGCAGTTGCTGCAGCAAAAGTGGCAGCGGCGTGGGCTTGGGCGGTGGCAGTAGCCTGGGTGTGAGCAGTCATCTGGCCGATAATGGAGAGATACGCAAGTCCCAAGCCTCCTCCTATAAGCAAGACTGCCAGTACCACCAACAAAATGACAATAGTGGTAGGAAGACGTTGAGTTTCATCGAAGCCAGAAGCGGGTTTACGACTGTATTGTGACATCCTGCTCGCTCCTTTCTAAACTTTCCCTTCCCTTTTAACTTACAACGTCCACACCTTCGCGTTGCTATATGCGACCTCGGTTGAGGTGTTATTTGGGTAGGCGACGACGCCAACCTGGCCATGGCTAAAGGTGCTATCGTTCAGATTAGTGATTTGCTGACGATTCACGTACACCGTGAAGCTGCTTCCTTGTGCTACCACGGCAATCACATTAGTCTGACCCAGGCCTTGGTGGATAGCTGAACTGGAGCCACTAGTCAATGTTTTGATGTCTGACGCGATGTTGTCTACATAGAGATATAGGCTGTAAGACCCATCTTGGCCGACAACGAGTAAATAGAATTTGGTGTTCGAAGGGTCAGCGCGGAAAACCATCCCGCCAGCGTAACCGTTGATAATCGTCATCTTTACCTCAAAGGCGAAGTTGCTGAAAACTGGAGATGCGGAGCAGCTATAGAATTTGTTTATGTTTGACTCACTGACGTGATAGGTACCTCCTGTGAACTTGCAGCTACTGCCAGTGTTATCAGTACCTGTGCCCCAATTGTAGCCGCTATTATTATCATGCAAAGGGTCATACAAGGCCAACGTACCACCACCATAGGGGTCGGGATTGGCCGCGATGACTGCAGCGGTGGCTGAAGCCTGAGCCTGGACAGTAGCCGTGGCATTGAAGGCCACTGAGGTCGCAGCGACCGAGCCAGCCTGGGTCGTGGCTGTAGCATTGAAGGCGTTGGCCGTGACAGTGGCACCGATCTGAGCTGTGGCGGTAGCGCTGGTGTTATTAGTGCGTGCCTGGTTAGCACGAAAGACAAAGAAGAGTCCCAGTCCACCAACTATCACCAGAAGTGCAATACCGACGAGCAAGATGGTTCTGCCCTGAGCAAGTGGTGAACGAGAGACGACATTCTTGCGCCTGCCGGGAGGAGATACCAGTACTGGTGCGCCTTGACTCGGTGGCGGAGGTGGGGGCGCAATGGTACTTTCCTGCTGTGCATAAAATGGAGGAGAAATGATCTGCTGCGGGTTGGTACTGGGAGCAGCGGTCGTTGGTGTCTCCAGGTTCGGAGGTGGGGGCGCAGTGAGTGGATTCTGTGCATACACATTCGGCGTAGCTGTGGATGGGTTCTGGTAATAGGGAATAGGAGTAGGTGAGGAAATGAGCGGATTTTGTACATATGGGCTTGATGCAGCGATTGTCGGAAGCTCCTGATTTGGGTCTGGAGGAGCTGTGGTCGTTTCTGCCTCTATAACGGCCAGAGTGAGAAGCAAAGTGTTGGCAGAGTCATCATAATCCTGGCCTTCCACGCGGATCACCTGGCCATCGTAAGCTCCTGCTGGCACAACGACAGTCACTTTTCGTCCACCTGGGAGAGTTAAAGTGCGATTGGTACCACTGAGTGCTTCTGACCTGCTAATGGCGAGCGTTGCCCGAAGTTCACTAGACATTTTCTGACCTCGCTTGTCCTGGGGTTGAGTAGGGAGTATTAAGCGTTTGTGGTAATGTACCCAACCATAAGTATAACATGAAGGTCAAGAAACGGACTGGCTCTCCGCCCAGGGGCACCAGGCGCAACTTTAGCTCTGCGGCAACAAGCGATCCACGACTTCTAACAGTTGTCGAGGCTTAAATGGCTTCGTCAGGTATTCGGTACAGCCAATTTGCATCGCTGCCTCACTCTCATCATTTAGCGCATAGGCGGTCACAGCCACGATAGGCACATTCGCCAGAGCAGGGCGAGCGCGAATCAACTGTGTCGTTCGATAGCCGTCAAGGACTGGCATGGAAAGATCGGTGAGGATCAGATCTACCTGCTCGTGATCCAGGATATTTAAGGCCTCAAGCCCATTCGATGCGGAGACACAACGATAACCGCGTGTGGACAGGACCCTCTCGATCAGGATACGGTTTGAGACTTCGTTCTCGACGATAAGAATCGTTGCTTGGCGTGCGCCAGGTGTTGGTGTGTTCATAAGATAAGGCTCTTTCTTACTGTTAGCGTGGCGGTATGGTAGGCAAGGTAAATGAGAACATTGAGCCTTGTCCTACCGTACTCTCCACAGCAACCTCTCCTCCTTGCAATTCAATCAGTTTCTTGGCTATTGTCAGACCTAATCCGGTGCCACCAAAGCGGCGGGTGGTGCTGCCATCAGCCTGACGGAACGCCTCAAAAATATAATCAAGTGCAGCAGGCGAGATGCCGATGCCTGTGTCGACGACAGAGATGCGCAGCATGTCATAGCCGCTCAGCATTTTAACTTGAATGGTCACCCCGCCCTTCTCTGTGAATTTTAAGGCGTTGGAGACCATATTAAGGACGATTTGGCGCAGGCGAATGCCATCTGCCAGGACCATAGGTAATGAGTCTTCCAGTTCCAGTGTCAGGTGCAAACCTTTGTTATTGGCCATCGGCTTTAGTTGATTGACCACCTCTGTCAGGCAAGGCTCCAGTGAGAGCGGCTCGGCCTTCACTTCTAAACGATCAGCTTCTATCTTAGAGAGATCGAGCATGTCATCGACCAGGTGCGAGAGGTCCTCGGCACGTCGGACCATAAACTGGAGATGCTCTTCCTGTTCACTGCTCAGCTCTCCTTCAACAAACCCCTCGAGTAGTAACGCACCGTAACTGATAATACTGTGTAAAGGAGTACGTAATTCATGCGTCACCGTCGCCAGAAATTGTGATTTCAGGTGATTGACTCGTTCGAGGGCAGCATTCTTCTCTTTCACTTCGGCGAACAGAAGGGCATTTTCAATCGCCATAGCTGCCTGATTGGCCGTCGTGCTCAGCGGGAAGGTGTCGTGGCTGGTCATTTGGTAAGGCGTCCCTCTATAGAGTATGAAGGCCCCGATGGCTTGGTCCTGCAAAAGTAATGGGACGGCAATGACTGAGCGGTACCCTGCCTCGAGTGCCATGCGTGCCCAGGCTTCACCACGTTGTTTGTGATTGACGATCGCGACATCCTCGGCACAGACGATCTTCTCTTTTTGCATCGCCATACGTGCAAGTGTCATGTCGAGATCGCGCAGCGCTGGACGCGGGATTCGCGGTCGGCGCAGGCCATATGGGGCTGTTGGCAAAGCGAGCTGCGGGGGGCGTATAATGCTTCGCTTTCCACTCGCGGAACTCGAGCGTGTACTGGCGACGGCAGCCATTTTGGTCGTCATGACCAGGGTGACCTCCCCGGCCGGGTCTGTATGTACCGTTACTGTTCCGCGCCGCTGCAAAGAGTTGCCAGGCGACTGAGATGTATCCGGTGGTGGCTCTGCCCATTGTGCTACTGCCCAGGGCGAAAGCATTTCGCGTCCATACAATAACAGTGACACATGCTTGACCTGCATCATACTGGCCAAACGGGAAACAATTTCGCCGAGCAGGTGCTCCAGGTTGACTGTAGAGATCAGCGTGTCACTCATGGTCAGCAATGCACGCATCTGCTCCGTCATGGCCTGGCTTTCTTGCTCTTGCGTCTGTAGCGACTCAGAAAGCAGATCGAAAGAGTGTGCTACTGTGCTCAACTCGTCGGCCATAGATGATGATACCTGCGCACCAAGCGTATCGCTGACCAGAGCGGTCGCTTGCGCTTGAAGTCGACGCAGCGGGCCGATGAAAAAAAACCTGGTCATGAGTGTGTAGGTTGTAACACCCAGTGCAAGCACGAAAATACCTAGAGCAACAAGCAGAAGCTCAGACTTCTCTATATAGAGATTACTCCTGTAGAGGGGTTCAACGTCTACGAGGGTAAGCGATGGAGAACTCGCTAACTGATCCCTGGTCTGCCCGAGACCTGCCAGGGTGAGATAGGATTGTGTGCTATCGATAATGTGAGAGAGATCAGTGTTACAGAGGGTCTGTTCTGCTATGCGTCGGCCGACCTGAAGGTCAGCCACAGTCGTTCCCAGGACAGATGTTGATAGACACAGCACCACGTTCAATCCGCTGGCCAGTACCAGGTCATGGGCGAAATAGTCATCAATAACTTGCACTGCCATCAGTACGCCGACCTGCTCGCTGCTCTGGTCGCGTATAGGGACGGCCAAGCTCAAGGTCCACTGATAATTTGCAAATATATGGGCCATGTGCAGGGCCGAGGCAGCCTTTCCCTGCAGTCCTTGATCCAAGACAGGGAACGTGCCTGGAGCGATAACATCACCGCTGTCTGCGATATCCTTCTCGTCCCCTACATGAGCCAGCAGGTGACGTCTCGCAGAAATAATCGCAAGCTCAGACAGGCGATACTGTAGCAGCATAGGACCGAGTATGCCGTCCAGGTGATTGGCAGTAACAGAAGTGAAGCGTTGCGATGCACGAGCAATAATATTGTTATCATTGGCAGTCTGGCTCAATTTTCCTAGTAGCCAGTCACTCTGGTTCAGATAGGCCTGCTTGATGAAGGTGAGGTGTGTGATAGCCTCCCTCTTTGCTTCATGCTCGGAAAGATAGGTGAGTAGGCTCCGAGATGTAGCTGTAAAGAAGAGCAGACAAAGCAAAAGCGTGACTGCCGCACTACAAATCAGTTTTACCCCCAATGACCGGACAATACGTCTCATGCAATCCTTTCACGTCGTAATAAAAGTAAAGGGAGGACGGGGTGCCAGCTCGTCCTCCCCCTACCACGCGTTTGCTAGAAGCAACGCGAGACTCCAGGAAAGTGCGCGCACAAACCCCATGGGGAAAAGGTTGTACGGAACTCAGATGCACGCCACAAGCCGCTCGTCGAGGTGGATATGCTTGTTTAACGGACATCCCGCTTTCCATTCCAGGCCTATACATTATAACGTACAAGTGTGTGAATTGTTATCACTTTTGCGGGCAAAATTTCCTTGCAGGCAAAACTGCTCTATTTACTCACTCGTGAATAACCTTGCCAGCGTGCGTGCTACATCCAGTTCCCTATGGTCTTCCTCTTCTTCAGGCACACACTCAACGTAACCACCTTTGAGTAATCGCGCTACTGTACGTGCCACATCCAGTTCACTGCGGTGTATCAACTGTGCTATGTGATGAACAGTGCGCTTTCCATCTAAGAGCATGAACACGACTCGATCTTGTCGCTCGATCTCGTTCGTGACTTGTCGGGTTACTGCTCCGGGGAGTGCGCGAAAAACGGCATGAACACCCTGGTGAATGGCTTCCTCTAGGAATGATGAAGGTACATCGACGGATGCTGCATTGAAGGGCCTTGTGAATGGTCTGCTACCCTGTGAGTTGACAGATATGCCTGCTGGTGGTGTTTGGAGTGCTTCCTTCTGTACCATCGGCGTCAGTAAATTTCCTGTCGGTGTATACTGGGTGGATGTTCTTCCCTGCTGAATTGTGGGTTGTACCCCTTGGAGGAAAGAATAGTACACCTTGTCCCAGCTCGCGATGTGCATGAGGGCTTTTTCGCCCGTTTCTCGTTCAGTGCATGCGAAGATGGTATTGCCATTCTGAAAGAAAATCGCACCCATCTCAATAGCATGTCCACCGACGTACTTGATGCGCAACAGGCCTGTCCGTTGATTGAGCGCGATATCCCGTAAGATCTGTGTGAGATATTCCGTAAAGACTGCATATGCTTCTACCATGTATACCTCCTCCAAAGAACACGTACATCTAACATCCTATATCTGTGCAGTTAGACTACCTTACAGTATACTGATGCCTCCAAAGCATACTACTAGACAGACCTTTATGAGCTATTCTTCTTGGCCTCGACTGTTGGGGTTTAGTATGATAGCTGAGAAACTAAACTGTTCCTCAAGAAAAGATAAATGTAGATGATGTTCTGTTTAGGTAGGATGGGTCTTCTGCCACTCCTCGCGCAGTATACCCATCTGAACCAAATCCTCGCGTTTCATAGCGCGCAAAACAACCTTTTCGCTGTGTAGCATGGGTCAATAGCTCCTTACGAAATGTAGAACGGAAGTTCTCAATAGGCGTTATGGGATCTCAGTCCACAGAATAGGGCCATTGATACCCTGTGTATCTACCTGAAGAGAGGTGTTTTGAGCGGCATCCACCAGGTAGATGCCCTGGTTGCTATCGTTGATTGCAATAACTAACTGATTGCTCGAACTGGCAGACCAAATGAGTGCGGATGCAGGTCCTTGCAGTTTGAGGGGCGGCATTTTCTTGCCTGTCTTCAGATTGACGATGACAGTCTGTATACCTGTACTGTACGCAAGTTCCAGACTATCTTTCGACCATGCAGGGGCAGGTTCATCTGCGACACCATCGGCAATCAGCGTGTCGATACCCGTCGTTACGTTGACAACATGCAGGGTACCCAGGCCAGAAGAGATGCTATCGAGATAGTCGACATATGTGCCATTGGGCGACCACCAGGCAAGACCAACTTGTTCGCCAGCGGTCAGGGGCAGGAGACGTGCAGCAGCGATGGCATCAACCGACCAGATGTCTCCCTGGGGTCCTGCTATCGAGGTCACAAACAGCCAACTTCCTACACCGGCATGTCCGGCGGGACTATAGATGGCTTGTACATAGTCACCCGATGCGAGTAGTTGCGGCCTTTCTGTGCCGCCAACCCCTACACGCCGAATCCAAATGCTATGGACATGGCCTATTACACCAGCGCTCCAGGTAATGGTCGGGGTGTCCAGGTTCGGTGACCAGCCTAATGTCAGGACCGTATCAGCAGGGTTTGTTGGGGTCCTCACTTCGTCGGAGATCATCAACAACCCGTGGTTCTGTGTATTGTAGTCCATGATGCTGACTGTGTTGCCAGACGAAAACTCAAATGCCAGGCGCACCCCATCGGGAGACCAGGCAGGGTGGGAGGCGCTCCCTCTGCCAGAAAGCGGCACCATCTCTACTGAGCCTGTGTCCATCGAGAGAATATACAGATTTGTGAGTCCTGTACCGTTGGGGTCGCCGACAAATGCCAGCATATTCCCATTTTTCGACCAGGTGAGACTATTCAAGATAGCAGCGCCAGTATCGGTATCCCATATAGATGAAGGTGCTAACCCGGCTTTAAGCATTGGTTGTGGTATAACGGTGTCGCTTTGCCCATCGCTGCGTAGCGTATGGATCAGTGCATGTTGCAAGTCGATGTAGGCGAGCATATCCCCTGCGGAGCGTCCTGGGAGTGCCGGGCTGACAACCCAGTTTGCGGCTACCGTCACAGTAGCTGGGGTGAGACGTACAGGCTGTGTGCTTCCATTAGCGGGAGTGCTCCACAGTGCACCATCGCGTAGAAACACGAAGCGCATCCCTACGGGGAACGGTCCCTGCTGGAGACCCGCAGGTGGAGGAATCGCTCCTTTGATATTCGCCATGCTCGTTTGTTGCAACCACAGGTTGCGACCGATCATGCCTGCAGCGCCAATGGTGAATAAGAAGGCCACAGCAATAGCCACGCGCATCACTTGCAAACCCCAGGACACGCGTCTGCTTCGAGACGATGACAGCCCAAACTGGTGGCGTTGAGCATGTTCAGGGGATGGCTGTCCTGGTGAGGTACTACGGCCTCCTGGGATCGCAATCAGGTGTGGATGTCCTGGAGTGTCACGGCGAGCATGTTCCTGGGTAGAATGTGTCGGGTGATTGGGTTCACTGATACCCCTGCTATTGGCGTCAAAGGTGCCGGTAAGCTCGAGGTACTCGGGTGAGGAAAAGATTCTGTCATGCAGTGCTGGGCTGGGGCTAACACGGGGTAATTGCATGAGCAGGGTATCAAAGCGGCGGAAGTCGACGAGGATACTACGACACTGCACACACTGCTGTAAGTGGGCAGTCACACCTGCGATTTCTTCCGGGGCGAGCTCATTGTCAAGGTAAGCACTAAGCAGTTCCTCGACTTGCTCGCAGTTCATGTTGTGCCTCCTCCTTGCTCCAGCGCCCGGTAATGTTCTCGAAAAGACTGACGTGCCCGGGATAGGTACATCTTGACGCCACTCTCTGCAATTTTTAGGGTCTGAGCAATCTCACTGTAGGAGAAGCCCTCCTGAGTGTACAATAACAGTGCAACCCGGTACTGTGGCGGCATGCGATGGAGAGCCGCCCGTACAAGCTCTGTTGTGCCGTAGATTTCTTGGGGGTCAGTGCCCTCTACATCAGCAGGTTCGTGATCCAAGTCTTGCCAGGGCAGCCATGCAATCAGTTTTCGGCGGCGCAACGCATCGTATGCAGTGTTGGTAGCTATGCGATACAACCACGCCGATAACTTCAGACTGGCGTCCATTTTGGGCAGTGCTCGGAACGCTTTCAAAAAAGTATCTTGCGTCAGATCATCTGCCTGCTCACGATCCCCTACCAGATGGTATACATAGTTATAGATAGGTGTTTTATATTCGTCGTAAATCTGGTCAAAGGACCAGCCATTCTCCTGCGTTCCCGCCCGGGCCATGCGCTACATCCCTTCGATGGCTACAGATATCATCTTGTCCGTTCCATGCAAGCGATAGTAGCACATCGCCGGTCCGCGCAAGTCGCGTTACATCTGGGCGCTCTTGCGAGTGCGGAAAGGCTTTCATCCTTCTGTTAGTGGAACGGACAACCAACGTCTCGGTAACATGCCGGAGTGGTTATATTCACTCTTCTTTTGTATGCTACATTGGTTACCATGGTAGCATACTTGAAAGAGATTCCTGACTTGCGTTAGCATGTGCTTAGTACTATTGGGGCAACTATCTCCACCAGGTGCAGTGAGGTCGATATTGCAGATCCAGAAACTATCCAAGCGTAGCTTCTTATGATACTATATAAGGGCTTTCGTAAGAATCTGTTCAAACCTGTAAAGGGGAATGCACGACCATGGCTGATGTAAAGCCACAACAAGCCGTACGCACAGTCTGGTGGGAGGAAGAGGAGCAGGGCGTAGCGGTGTGCATCGTTGACCAATCGCGCCTCCCTCAGCAAGTTATCTATCTCAGGCTCAGGCATGAGCAGGAGGTCGCTGAAGCGATCAAGACTCTCAAGGTGCGTGGTGCACCAGCCATTGGTGTCACAGGTGCCTTTGGCATAGCATTGGCCTGCTACAGGCTATGGCACGAGCGAGGTGCAACGTTGACTTTGCTTGAGATGCAGGAACACCTGGATGACGTTGCGCGGTTGTTGCGCCACACCCGTCCGACGGGGGTCAATCTCTTCTGGGCTATCGAGCGTATGCAAGCGTGTGCCCATGCTGCCATCGGTGAACAGTGTTCCATTCAATCCCTGGTACAGCTTTTACGTGACGAAGCCCACACGATCGCTCGTGAGGACTTTGACGCCTGCATGAAGATGGGTGTGTACGGGGCGAACTTGATCTCAGATGGTGATAGTCTCCTTACCCATTGTAATGCAGGTGCTTTGGCCACTGCCGGCTGGGGAACCGCTCTGGCTCCCATGTACGTGGCCCACAGCGCTGGCAAAAAGATACACGTATTTGTTGATGAGACTCGTCCAGTGCTCCAGGGGGCCCGCTTGACTACCTGGGAGCTCCAACAATTCGGTGTCCCACTGACGCTGATTACTGATAACATGGCAGGCCACTTTATGCAGCGGGGTGAGATCAATGCTGTCTTCGTTGGAGCCGATCGTATCGCCGCTAACGGTGACGTGGCCAACAAAATCGGTACATATAGCATTGCAGTGCTGGCACATGTACACCACATACCCTTCTATGTCATGGCACCATGCTCTACCATTGACCTGGAACTCCCATCGGGCGTGCAGATTCCTATTGAGCAGCGTAGTGCCGAGGAAGTGACCACTGTGCGTGGTGTAACAATAGCCACGCCGGGTGTACATGTGGCGAATCCCGCCTTTGATGTCACCCCTCATGCCTATGTTACCGCTATTATTACTGAAATGGGGATAGCCCGACCACCGTACGAAGAAGCACTGCGTCATCTGTGTTCGGGGTATCGCCGTTCTGAAAGTAAAAATGTATGATCGATATGGACGTTGTACCAGCCGTCGCACAATATGTGGAAGACGTGCTGAGTCCAGAAGGATTTCGCCATGTGAGCGCGGTCGTGGCAAATTGTAAGATGCTGGTGGCCCAAATGGAGGACACCAGTGACATCGATATGGATGCGCTGATTATCGCTGGCTATCTACATGATATCTCTACTGTTGCACATGGTTTCCATAACCACCATCTCAAATCTGCAGAGATGGCAGTGGAGTTTTTGCAAGAACTCGATGTCCCTGCCGAACGTGTCAGTAAGGTTGAGCAAGCAATCCTGACACATGCCACTCCTGCTGGTGTCGAAGAACGAGAGAAATTGCCCCTGGAAGGCCGCATCCTCTACGATGCCGATAAACTTGGCCGGCTCAGCGGCCTGGCGGTCGTGACCTCACTGATTGAGTTTGGCGCTCGTTACCCCAACCGGGCAGTAACAGGCGAGATTCTGGCATCCATCCTGCGCCATATTGAAGAACGTTTCATAGATCTCTACCAGTCGCTGAATACCGACCTTACTCGTGAGATGGCAAAGGCAAAATTTAATAACACACTGGCTTTTCTCGATGGGGTTATCGAACATCTCGGCGATGCCACACCGGTGTGATTGGTTCCCGTATTTGTGTTTAGCATATTTATGATAGAGGGCGCAAGTTTGTCGATTCTGGTCTTTGGTCCGGTGGCCCTGGATATCATTGAGACTCCATTCGCCAGGGTAGAAGAGGTCCTTGGTGGGGCTGCATCCTATTTTTCGACGGCTGCCTCGCTGTATAATCAAGTCAACCTGGTGGCCGTGGTAGGCAGTGACTTCCCACGCGAGCATCTCGATTTCTGGCGTAATCGCTCGATCAACCTGGCCGGTCTGCAAGTTCATGCTGGCAAGACCTTTCGCTGGATTGCACGCTACCATATGGATATGAATAGTCGTGACGTCCTGGATACTCAACTTGGTGTCTATGCAGGCTTCCATCCCATCATTCCTGCTGAGTATCATCGCAGCTCCCTGCTGTTCCTGGCCAGTATCCGTCCAGAGCTGCAGATGGAGGTATTGGAGCAGGTGCCTCAGCCCCGGTTGGCCGTGCTTGATACAATGGAACTATGGATTATGACTGCACGTCCGCAGTTGACCGAGGTCATCAAGCGGGTTGATATGTTACTGATGAGTGAGGAAGAGGTACGACAGTATACCAATTGCGGTAGTATCGTTGCCGGTGTACGTCAACTGCTGGAGATGGAATTACGCTTTGTCGTGGTGAAACAAGGGAGTTATGGAGCCCTCCTGTTTGGGGCCGATCGGACCTATTTTAGTGCACCAGCGTATCCACTGGAGGAAGTAATCGATCCCACCGGTGCAGGGGATGCGTTCGCCGGAGGATTCCTTGGTTACCTCTCGACGGTTCAGCCAGGGCCAGATGGCTGCTACTCGATTGACGACATCAAGCGTGGTGTCGTGCATGGCAATATTCTTGGCTCATTTGTCTGCGAAGACTTCAGCATTGGGCGGCTGCGTACCTTGACGATGAATGATGTCGCAGATCGCTACCAGGCTCTTGTCGCCTGTTCGCACTTTGACCCAGATTGGCGACCTAAAGAAAGGATTTTACATTTATGACAACTTCGACTCATGGGGATGTCAAAGACATCTCGCTCTCTGCTCGCGGAAAGGGCCGTATCGAGTGGGCCGCAAAGGAAATGCCGGTCCTGCGCCTCATTCGGGAGCGTTTCGCCAAAGACCTGCCTTTGCAAGGCGTGCGTATGTCAGGCTGCCTGCATATCACGACCGAGACGGCGAATCTGGCGATTACCTTAAAAGCTGGCGGTGCCGACCTTGTGCTCTGCGCCTCTAATCCCTTATCTACGCAAGACGACGTAGCTGCTGCCCTGGTGAGCGAGTATGGCGTTCCTACCTATGCTATAAAAGGCGAAGATACGGAAACCTACTATCGTCACATCAATACCGTGCTCGATCACAAACCAAACATGACCATGGACGATGGCTGCGACCTGGTTTCGACGATTCACACGACGCGCACCGAACTCATCCCAGCCATTATTGGCGGTATGGAGGAGACGACGACAGGCGTAATCCGGCTGCGCAGTATGGAGCGAGACGGCGTCCTCAGGTTCCCCGTGCTGGCGGTCAACGAATCCGATACCAAGCATATGTTTGATAACCGCTACGGTACGGGTCAGAGTGCAATTGATGCCATTGTACGCTCGACCAATATCCTGCTGGCCGGTCGCACGTTCGTTGTCAGTGGTTATGGTTGGTGTGGTCGTGGTGTTGCCTCACGTGCGCATGGCATGGGGGCAAACGTCATCATCACCGAGGTGGATCCTACTCGCGCTCTGGAAGCTGTTATGGACGGCTACCGTGTGCTGCCTGGCGTCGAGGCTGCCGCGCTAGGTGATATCTTCGTCACCGTCACCGGCAACATCAATGTGATTGATCGGCAACACCTGGAACGCATGAAAGACGGTGCGCTCATCGCCAATGCCGGTCATTTCAATGATGAGATTAACATCCCAGAGCTGGAAAAGCTGGCAACGAGTAAGCGCCGTGTGCGTGATTTTGTAGACGAGTACACCTTTGCCGATGGTCGCCATGTCCACCTCCTGGCCGAAGGACGTCTCGTCAACCTCTCGGCGGCAGAAGGGCATCCGGCCAGCGTGATGGACATGAGCTTTGCAAACCAGGCTTTTGGTGCTGAGTACATGCTTGCACATTCGCACGAACTGCAACCGCTTGTCTACACGCTGCCCACTGCGATTGATAAAGAGATTGCCCGCCTCAAGCTCCATGCTATGGGAGTGCGTATCGATACACTTACCCTTGAGCAGGACAAATACCTGAATTCGTGGGAGTCGGGCACCTAGTAGTTCTTTTTTGTAGTGGAACCTGATCTTGACACTCCTGAGATTGCTTGGGTATACTGAAGCAGGTAAACCAACGGACATATACAACCGAACATATATAGTGAGACCTGCTCTCATCAAGAGAGGTGGAGGGAAACGGCCCGATGAAGCCCGACAACCCGCTTGCAACCTTGCAGGAAGGGTGCCAATTCCGGCGGATTGTTCCGCAAGATGAGGGGAACGAGCAAGAAAGCAAAAGCCCCCTGATACAGGGGCTTTTTTGCGTGCTATTTGGCTTGCCCCCACCAGCTTGATATACTTTCAGTAGGAAAAGGAGAAACATTCATTGAGCGATTTTATGAAGATTCCAAAGGCGTTTTTCACCAGCGAGTCGGTGACCGAAGGGCATCCAGATAAGCTCTGCGACCAGATTTCGGATGGGGTGCTCGATGCAATTTTAGCGCAAGACCCCATAGCACGGGTTGCGTGCGAGACAGCCACCACAACGGGTTTGGTGCTTGTCGCCGGTGAAATTACTACCTCGGCCTGGATCGATATGTCTGCCGTTGTGCGCAAGACCATCGAGCAGGTAGGGTACATCAGCGCGGACTATGGCTTTGACTACCGCACATGTGGCGTGGTCACCTCCATTGGCAAACAATCGCCAGATATTGACCTGGGGGTCAGTAATTCGCTAGAGACGAAGGGCGGTGTAGCACGACTCAGTGACGACGAAATGGAGCGTATCGGCGCCGGTGACCAGGGCATGATGATTGGCTTTGCCAGTAATGAGACTCCTGAATACATGCCAATGTCCATTAGCCTGGCCCACAAACTTGTGCGTCAACTCTCGCAGGTACGGCGAAAGTCCTGGGGTGGCAATGGCCCGATGGCATACCTGCGACCCGATGGCAAGAGCCAGGTCACCGTGCAATACGAATATGGACGACCAGTGCGAGTCGATACGGTCGTTGTTTCAACCCAGCACGCGGCATATGTGGATCAGGAGCAGATTCGCCAGGACGTGATCGAACACATCATTAAGCCTGTCGTTCCAGCACATTTGCTCGATAGTGCTACAAAGATTTTTGTGAACCCGACCGGTCGTTTCGTCACAGGTGGCCCCATGGGAGATGCTGGCCTGACGGGTCGCAAAATTATTGTTGACACCTATGGTGGTATGGCTCGACACGGCGGAGGTGCTTTCAGTGGCAAGGACCCCACCAAAGTTGACCGCTCGGCGGCTTACGCAGCGCGGCACATCGCCAAAAACATCGTTGCTGCTGGTCTAGCTGATCGTCTTGAAGTGCAAGTCTCCTATGCCATTGGTGTGGCCCGCCCGCTGTCCCTCTTTGTCGAAACGTTCGGAACAGGCAAGGTCTCTGGCGAGGAGATCATACGTCTGATCAATGAACACTTCGACTTGCGTCCGGCTGCCATCATTCAGTCTTTGGACCTGCGTCGGCCCATCTTCCAGCCCACTGCTGCCTTCGGTCACTTTGGACGTACCGATATTGATGCTCCTTGGGAGGAACTCAACAAGGTTCCCATGCTGCGTAAGGGTGTTGGCGCTGGCGCAGAGGCAGAGAGCGTTCGTCAAACGTCTTCGCAGAAGGTGGTGTTGGACTGAGCTGTAGGGACTATATTAGAATGCCATAGATAACCATAACCGGACTATCTCAAGTAGGGAAAGGGAGCAGATTGCAATGGACTTCGAGCTCAGTGAGGAACAATTGGCGATTCGTAACACTTGCCGAGAATTTGCGGAGCAGGAGATCAAGCCACTCGCGGAGGAAATGGACCGCACGGGAGAATTTCCGTATGCGCTGATACGGAAAATGGGTGAGTTAGGGCTATTGGGATTGCCTTTCCCAGAGGAATATGGCGGCGCTGGCGCTGATTTTCTCTCCTACTGCCTTGCCATTGAAGAAATCTCGCGTGGCGATGTCTCAATTGGTATCACCATGGAGGCTCATACCTCGCTGGGAACCAGCCCCTTCTTCCTCTTTGGCAGCAAAGAACAGAAGGAACGTTATTTGCCGCCGTTGGTACGTGGCGAACAATTATGGGCCTTTGGTCTGACCGAACCCGAGGCGGGCTCCGACTCGGGTGGTACGCGAACGCGTGCCGTGTTGCGTGATGGCATGTGGCATATCGACGGTGCAAAATGTTTCATCACCAACGCTGGTACTGACATGACTGGTGGTGTTACTATCACTGCCGTCACCGGTAAGCAGAGTAGTCTTCAGCATGAGATTACCAATCTTATCGTCCCCAAAGGAACTCCCGGTTATATTATTGGCAACCCATACAAGAAGATGGGCTGGAAAGCCTCGGATACGCGGCCCCTGACCTTTGAGGATTGCGTGGTTCCCGAGGAGGATATCCTGGGGCGACGTGGTGAAGGCTTCAAGCAATTTATGCAGATTCTCGATGGCGGACGTGTAGCCATCGCTGCCCTCTCCGTCGGATTAGCCCAGGCTTGTTTGGATGAAGCCTTGAGTTATGCTCGCCAACGCGAGCAGTTTGGTCAACCCATCAGTAAATTCCAGGCGATCCAGTTCAAACTTGCCGATATGGATACAGAGATAGAGTTGGCTCGTTTAATGTATTATAAGGCCGCATGGCTGCACATGCAGAGCAAACCCTACACTCGAGAAGCCTCGATTGCCAAGCTCTTCGCATCCGAGACGGCGAAGCGTGCAGCAGACCAGGCTGTACAGATTCATGGTGGCTACGGCTTCATGGACGAGTTTCCCGTTTCGCGCTACTGGCGTAGCGTGAAGGTCAATGAGATTGGTGAAGGCACCAGTGAGGTACAGCGCATGGTCATAGCTAAATACCTCGGGTGCTAGTAGGGGCCTGATTCATCACGCCCGTACGACAACGTAAAGGAGAACTTGATGGATACCTCAATCAGCCCAGAAATGGCAACCCAAAGTCACACGCAGACCCACAAAGAGGGATTTCAGCAATGGATAGCGGGATTGCATATCCAGTTTCCCAAGTTCAAGCACGATCATCCTCCCATCGTGGATGTGAATAAAGTAGCTGATGAACGGTTGACGACAGGGGATAGGATTGCTGATGCAGTGAGTGCTACCATTGGTAGTTGGCGCTTCATCATCATCCAGAGCATTATTCTGGCTCTGTGGATAGCAGCGAACGTTGTCTTTTTCACACTTATCGAGTTGAGGTACCTGTCCTGGGATCCCTATCCATTCATACTGCTGAATCTCGCCCTGAGCTTTCAAGCGGCATTCGCCGCGCCGTTCGTGATGATGTCCCAGAACCGCCAGGCCGCGAAGGACCGTCTGATGGCCGAGAGCGATTACCACTGTAACGTCAAGGGTGAAGTAGAGGTCCGCAATATCATGGAGCATCTGGATCACCAGGACGTGGTTATCCTACGCATTCTCCAACACATGGAGGCTCACCACAAGGAGACGGTGGAACACCTCAGTCGGCTTGATCCGGAGATGGCGAGGCGTCTGGGAACTGATATTCAGGAGCTAGCAGCGGAGGAGCTTACCAACGACTTAGGTGGCAATTCCTAAGGATGCTATTAGTATAAACCAGACTTACTAGTTTTCTTGGGAAGGTGAAAATCGTATGCAGTCCAGTAAAACTTCGCCGCGTACCCCTGTAGGTTGGGGTGTGCTCAGTACCGCAAATATTGGCGTCAAGCAAGTAGCGCCCGCAATACACAAGTCTGCAAATGGACGACTGGTGGCTGTCGGCAGCCGCGACCCGCAGCGTGTGCGGAGGCTCTATACTTTTGCTCCCAATGTACGTATCCATAGTAACTATGAGAGCCTGATACAGGACCCCCAGGTTGAGGCCATCTACAATCCACTGCCCAATAGCCTCCATGCGGAGTGGAGTATCAAGGCGATGAATGCGGGGAAGCATGTACTGTGTGAAAAGCCTCTATCCGTCACGGCTGAGGAGGCAGCATCGATGGTTCAGGTCGCACGGGCGAATGGCGTGCTGTTGATGGAAGCGTTCATGTATCGCTTTCACCCGCAGACCGTATGGGCCTTAGAGCAGGTTGCGGCTGGCCGTATTGGGCCAGTTCGGCTCGTGCGTTCCTCGTTTTCCTTCGATATTCGCTCACATCCCAACGATGTTCGGCTGCAGCCGGCTCTGGCTGGAGGCTCGTTAATGGATGTAGGTTGTTACCTCGTCAATCTCTGCCGTGCCGTCTACGGACATGCTCCCATTGCCGTTGCGGCTCGCGTCTACACACGTGCCGAGGGCGAAGTAGAGTTGGCCACGAATGCCGTACTCGACTTCGGCGATGGACACTATGGCTTGATCGATTCGAGCTTTGAACTGCCGGCACGTCAGGCAGCAGAGATCATTGGTGAGGCTGGAACAATTTCGATCCTCATGCCATTCAGGCCACTTGACGCCGGAGCTGTGGCTTTGCTCACCGTGGATGATCAGACAACCGAGCAACGTTTCGCATCGATTGATCAATATCAGCTTCAAGTCGAACATTTTGCATCATGTATACGTTCTGGCCAGCAACCTGCTCTACGTCTGGAAGAGACATTGGAGAATATGGCGACAATTGAGGCAATCTATCGCTCTGCGGGGTTTCGCTGGCCGTTGGTGTGAGAGAGGAGAGGAGAGGATGCGTGGGATCACTATTTTCAGTGGCAATGCTCACCCAGAGCTGGTGGCCGAGGTGTGCAGTTTTTTGGGCGTCCAACTCTGTCCGACCACGATTCGCCGCTTCAGCAATGATTGCCTGTATGTGCAACTGAATGCAAACTGCCGTGAAGGCGATGTCTTCCTGATACAGCCACTTGTGCCACCAGTGCAGGAACATCTGATGGAGTTATTGTTCATGCTGGACGCGGCGCGTGGTGCGTCGGCTGCTCGTACGACGGCTGTTATTCCGTACTACTGCTATGCGCGTTCAGACAAGAAAGATGAACCGCGCATCTCAATTGCAGGACGGTTAGTAGCTGATCTATTGGTAGCTGCCGGTGCCGATCGGGTGCTGACGATGACGCTGCACTCGGCGCAGGTGCATGGCTTCTTCAGTGTGCCGGTGGACCACCTGAATGCGCTCAAAGTCTTGGCACTTCACTTCCGCGATCGTGATCTCAGCAAGACCATTGTGGTCTCGCCCGATCTGGGTCATGCCAAGTCGGCCTCGCAATTTGCACGGCTGTTGAAACTGCCAGTGGCTGCAGGGAACAAACAGCGTATAAGCGATGAAAAGGTCATGATCGATACCATTGTGGGTGATGTTGATGGAAAGGACGTCATTATCCTTGATGATGAGATTGCCAATGCTGGCACGATCATCGAAATCCTGCATCATTTGCGCGAGCGTCATGTGGGTCGAATTGCTATCGCTTGCACACATGGCCTCTTCACTGGTACAGCTATCCAGCGACTAAGTGCCCAGCCTGATATTTCAGAAATAGTGACCACGAATACTGTTCCGCTGTCTGCCGATAAGCGTTTGCCCAATATGCACGTGCTCTCGATTGCACCTTTGCTGGCTGAAGCGATTCGGCGTATCCACGACGGCGAATCTGTGAGCAGTTTGTTTGCTGTGTAAAGGCCCGACATATCGTACCCGCTCTGCAAATTCGCCCACTAAAAAGATCAGTTGTCTTCGTATGTACATACAAGAGGGAGGAGAGCGATTCATCGCCCTCATAATAAATCGGGGGGTGGAGTTGATAATTTTGCGCAGCGTGGGAACCTGGCGGGGCAAGCCCTACGCGCAAAAAAATAAAAACACCCTAAATCAAGCCGCGATTTGTGGATTTGTCCCAACGAACATGTTAAAGAAGAGGAGAACTGATCATGAACTGTGGTTCTTGTGGGTTGCAACTTCCCCAGGGAGCAGCAAACTGTCCCAGGTGTGGTGCTGTCACGCCCTACTATTACGCCAATACAGGGACAACACCCAACGATGCCACCTTTGTGTCAACACCTAATCCTGTTGCGGAACAGGCACCCCTAACGCCATATGCTGCGCCGCCCTATCGAGCCATATCCCCAACGCAGTATTCTGCACAGCCCTACGAACCAACCACCCCGGCTCCTGCGGGGTCACCACCGTATGAAGCCGAGCCCCAAAACCCTTATAGTGTGTCCCCTTATGCCCCTTACAGCAGTTTGCCGCTAACGCCAACGCCACCAGTACCTCCTCCAGTCCAACGCTGGGGCAACCGTATCGGCATTATCGTCGGTGTCGTAGTCCTTGTGCTGATCCTTATCGGTGGCGGTGTGTTTGCCTTCCTTCAGTATTCAGCAGCCAGAAACGCAGCAGCAGCAGCTCATGCCCAAGCCACTGCTACTGCCCATGCCCAGGCCACTGCTACTGCCAGCGCTATTGTTGCATTGCAAAATCCCTATACCCATAGTGGGACGCTGGCCCTCTCTGACCCCCTGAGCGATAATAGCAAAGGCTACGGTTGGAGCGAAGATGCACCCAACTGTGTCTTCACAGGTGGAGCCTACCATGTCATCGCACCAGATGCACGCTATTCCGACTACTGTCTCGCCCAGGCCACCAACTTCAACGACTTCGCCTTTGAGGCGCAGATGCAGATTATCAAGGGCGATGCTGGTGGCCTCGACTTCCGCTTCACGAGTACCACGAACAACGAATACTACGAATTCTATATCGGTCAAGATGGGTCTTACGACCTCTATCTCGTGACGGGGACCTCGAGTTCAGGCATCAAGGCCTTGACCAGCGGCTCCAATCCGGCTATTAAGCAGGGTCTGAACCAGACCAACCTGATTGCTGTAGTAGCACAAGGCCACTCCATCATGTTGTATGTGAACCATCAGCTCATCGATAAGGTGACTGACAGCACCTATACCAGCGGGCGAATTGGCTTCGATGCCGACACACTTGCAACCAATGGTCATCCAACTGAAGTGGTATTCAGTAACGCGAAGGTGTGGACACTATGATACATGGACAAAAGTGAACCGCACCACTTGCGTTGCTAGAAAAAAATCATGAGGAATGGGAGGAGATGTCCCTTCTGGGAACTCCATTCCTCTTTGTTACCTGGGAGCCATACGAATCGCCCCATCCAGGCTCACCGCTCTCTTCCTCCTATTTTACACCAGTTTTACCAACTTGTTAACGGTCACGGATTTGTATTCTTCTTGCAAATAGTCATATACTACAGCGCTCTTCAGAAAGATTGAGCCTATAAACTAGGCATTGCTTTCGTGTAAAGGCGAGTAGCCGCAATGACCGAACCAGCCGTGAGCATCCTGGGGGGTCACCGTCTCCAACGCTTGGGCAATGGCTTCTTCC
>WNFA01000602.1_pt1 | contig 28724 bp, 20 predicted proteins | sample 5400481 | NCBI WGS metagenome assembly WNFA01 (sample SAMN13153340, study PRJNA577476) | soil metagenome | isolation source: 120 cm saprolite under Douglas fir tree site 2 hole 1 replicate 2 | place: USA:California | collected 2015-04-18 | reverse complement strand
GAGATCTCTCGGATCCGACTATCACCAAGGTCCAGCTCCACGACTTGCAGGGTAACCCCTTTCCCGGCAACCAGATCGACCCAAGTTTGTGGGATCCGAGAGCGACCGCGATCCTCCAGTTCTATCCCCAGCCCATTCAATCAGGCTTCGTTCACAATCACACCCTCAACGTTCCCAATCCTATCCTTTCCGATCAGTTCGATATTCGCATCGACCACACGATTAATACCAAGCAGAGTGTCTTCGGCCGCTGGACCTACAAGAATGGGAGGTCTGTGTCCCCGTCTGGCCTGGGTTTACCTGCGGAGAATGACTTCGAACACGACAATCAGATCGTGATCGCACACAGCTATGCCATCACACCGAACCTGGTCAATGAGCTGCGCGGCGGCCTCAGCCGTAGGCAAAATGGCGGGACCTTTCCCATCGATGGACCGGCCTTCATGCAGCAATTGGGATTGAACCCGCAACAACTGGGGCCCTTCCCGCCCGGTGGCTTCCCCGACTTCATCTTCGAAAAAAGGGAAAACAACATTGACGCCATTGTTCACACTCGGCCCAATCCAGAGCGATCCCAGAACTTCCAGATCAATGAGAACCTGACCTGGACCAAGGGCAAGCACACCATGAAGTTTGGCTTCGATCTCCGCAGGCTCCACCTGATCACGGCCTGGTACTCCGGGTCGTCGCCTGCCGACGACTACGGCGACTTTTTCTTCAATGGCGAGTACACAGGGGCATTCAATGACAAAGGCTCCTCCTTTGCCGACTTCCTGCTGGGGCTTCCCTACTACACCTACGTCACCCACACCCCCCCGCGGAACATTGATGGCACAGCAACTCACTACTACGGCTACGCGTCAGATACGTTCCGAGCCACTCAGAAACTAACGTTGGATGCTGGCCTAAGGATTACGAGAATACCTCCACTCTACGATCCCATTAACCTCACCAACTTCGATCCCAGCTTTTCGGACCAGGGGCACATCGGGCGCGTGATCATTTCCTCGGACCCCAGATCCTTAGCGGCGACCCAACTTCTCTGGGCCGAGGCTATCAATGCCTGCGACAGCAACGGCAACCTATCAAAGATCTTCCCGGGGTATGCCCCTTCTGACCCCGATACCTGCACTCCCTTCCTGACGTCCAAACAGGCGGGGTGGCCGAAGCAATTGCGCAACGTTTACACCCACTTCTCTCCTCGTGTCGGTTTTGCCTATCGGCCCTTTGCCGATAACAAGACGGTCATTCGGGGGGGCGCAGGCATCTACGAAGTGACCACATTGGGAGCTGTGTTTTTCTCCGTGGCAGGTATCCACGACGGCTTCCAGGGCAATTTCTTTAATGGTTTTCCGGGCGACCCAGGTTATTTCAAGTTCCCCGATGTCGAAAGCCCCGACACGCTCCAGTTGGGTACACAAAATTTCTTCACGGCCAATCAGAGGGACAAGAAGGATCCGTACAGCATCCAGTGGAACCTGTCGGTGGAACGGGCGCTCCATGGCAATACTGCCCTGCGTGTCTCGTACATCGCCAACCGCGCAAATCAACTCACCTGGAGCCCGAATCTGAATCAGCCGCCGATTCTGGCTGACGGCTCAGTTGGGGACAAACCATTTCCGACCTGGAGTAAGGTCAGGATACGTGCTGCGGGCGCCATCAGCAGCTATCAATCGATGCAGGCGGAAGTAATCCACAAGTATTCCCACGGGCTCACGTTCCAATCCACCTGGACCTGGGCGAAGAACCTGACGGACGTCGAATCGTGGCCCCGCTCTGGCTTTTCCGGGGAAGTTACCGGCGACAAAATGGATCTGTATCACATGCATGCCGATTACGGTAACACCGGTGGTACCCGCAAACACCGCTGGATCACCACCATGGTGGACGAGCTTCCGATTGGGAAAGGCCGCTTCCTTCTGGGCAACGCCCATGGAGTGCTGAACGGGATTGTCGGCGGTTGGCGGCTGAGTACGATTTTCCTGGTGCAATCCGGTCCCTACGATACTCCCTTCATCGATTTTAATTCCTCAGGTAACGCCCAAAATGGAAATAGTGGTTTTGATCGCCCTGACGTTGGCGGCGGCAACCCGAACAACTTTCACCACAGTCGTACGCAGTGGTGGGATCCGAGTTCATACTCCTGCCCTGGCTTTGCCCCAGGAACTGGCTTGTCCAACAACACGCTTGATTGCTCAGGCCTCCCCAACGGTGGCGTCGTTGGTCGCTTTGGCAACGCTGCCGTGGGGTCGCTGGTTGGCCCCGGAACCATCAACCTCTCCCTCGGGCTCTCCAAGGATTTCCAGATCACAGAGAGGGTTAAGTTGAAGTTCCAGAGCAGCTTTACCAACCTCCCCAACCACCCAAACTGGGATGATCCACGCAACAATCTGACCGAAGCTGACAACAATGGCATCGGCACATTCGGACAGGTTCAAGCCACTCGCATCGGTGACGCCGGAGGGAACCGCGTTGGGCAGTTTGCGCTGAGGATTGAATTCTAGCTCTAAGAAATCTGGAAATTTAATGGCCGCGTCTTGGAAGACGCGGCCATTGTTTTCTGCCTTTAGGGTAGCCGCGAGAAGCAGTGTCTGGGCTGCCACATAGACCGTTCAGGCCTTCATTTGCGTCCTGGCTCGCGGCCGGTACTGCGAACCGCGAAACCAAAGGTCGATCGGTTTCTGCACGTCTTTTGCAGTGAAAGGCATTTGTATTTTTTGTCCTTCGCCAGCCGATGCGTAAGCCGCATATAAAACCTTCATGACGACCAGCCCATCTTCCCCAGTTGTCTGGGGTTCCTCTTGGCCCCGCACACAACGCGCGAAATGCGTCATCTCCTGAGGGAAGCCATAGTTCCACAACTCCTCGAAAACCGGATAGCTCCAGCCTTTGGTGCTCGGCGCCTTCTCCACCGCGTAGCCATAACCGTTCTCGCTGTACGTGGGGAGCGCGTTGCCCATATGGAGATTGGCGTAGGTCACGCCGTCTGAGCCGTACACCTCAATCCGGTCGTCCATGCCTCCACGCCGCCCCCAGCTGTTCTCGACAATACCCATCGCCTTGTTTTCGAATTCCAGGATGCAATAGGCTTCGTCATCTCCTCGAGTCTTGTCGGCGTGAACGTATGTGCCCATCTGGCAGTAGACGGATTGAATCGCAGGACGCCCGAGGAACCAATAGCAGAATGCAATTCCGTGGCAGCCAAGATCCATCAGTGCGCCACCGCCGCAGCGATCCACATCCCAGAACCACTCGGCGTGCGGTCCGAAATGCTTTTCGCTCTGTCTCACTACATGGATTTTTCCAAATGCGCCATCGTCGGCCATTTCTTTCGCCTTTAAATACCTGGGCGTGAAGAAAAGCTCTTCCGCATAGAGAAGCAGGACTCCGGCCTGACGGGTGACATGAATCATTTGCTCGCACTCTTCAATCGTCATCGCGAGTGGCTTTTCACACACAACATGCTTGCCCGCCTGAGCGCAGTCGGCAGTCATCTGTGCATGTAGTTTGTTCGGCGCGGCGATGGTGATCATCTCGATGTCGCGCTCCTTGAGCATCTCCCGGTAATCGGTAAAGACCCGCGGAATACCGTACCTCTTCGCGAGCGCCGCAGCATTTCCGGGCGTGGGCGAAGCCACGGCTGCTACTTCTACCTCCTCCGAGGCCATTTTTATAGATGCAGCGTGGATGTCAGCCTCGAATTGTGAGCCGATAATCCCAACTTTTACTCTTCCGCTATTGGACATGTGTCTGTTTCCTCACCCAAAGGGAGGGATTACCAAACAGCCAAAGTTATGCAGCGCGACTATTAGAAGTTGCGAGCCCGCGAGCGAAGGCATGAATGTACGCCGCATTGCATCCACAGCATCCGCCTAGAAACTGAATGCCCTCCGCCTTCGCCTGTTTGGCAAAGGCTTCGAATGCGCTTCGTGGAAGCTGAATAGCTTCCATTTCATCTGGAAATTGAGGAAGCTTGGTGAAGCAAGGTATCGCGTCGGTGGTACGAAAGGTCGCAGGCTGCGCGGCGATGGGAACGCTCACCGCCTTGCGCATTTCCCGGATGATCGACAACATTCTTTCGGGTTCCTGTTCGCAATTGGCGCCCACGGAGCTGGCGCCCGCATCCACCATGGTCCGAGCGCAATCGGCAGGAGAGTGCCCGTCGGAACATTCGGTTAGTTTGGGACGGAAAGTCATGGTGGCCATAATCGGTAGGCCGCTCGCGCGCGCACACTCGATCGCAATCAGCATCTCTTGCAGATGAAAGAAAGTTTCCAGGATTAGGAAGTCCACCCCGGCATCCGAGAGCAACCGAATCTGTTCAGAGATCAGATCGCGCACATGACCAGCCGCGAACGGACCTTCCCGCTCAAAAAGTTGCGTTCGCGACACCGAACCGGCTATCAGCGCGCTATTTCCCGCTACTTCGCGCGCGATGCGCACGGCGGCCACATTAATGGCTTCCGTTTGCTCCCCGAACCCGGCCCGATTTAACTTTTCTCTCGTTCCGAAAAAAGTAAGCGCCTGCAATACCTGCGATCCGGCATTGAGGAATTCGCGGTGCAATTCGCGCAAGGCATCAGGATGCTCGATGGCAACTTCGGGCGTGAATTGTCCGCTGCCTTTGCCTGTCCCGACCTTTTCGCGTCCCGACCCGCTGTCCACCCAGCCACGGCGCTCCAGTTCGATGAGGTATCCCCCATCCCCCAGTACAATGCCTTGCTTTTCGATTCGCTCTAGTATGTTTTCAGTTTGTCTCATAGACGTAATTTGTTTTGCTGCCGTGCTGTGGCGCGAAGACAACAGCCGCGGCTCCGACCAATCCGGCATCAACTCCTAATGTCGCGGTGACGATCGGCAACCCACGGCTGTTATCCGCGAAGATGTGTTCGCGGCAACTCCGTTCGAATGCATCCCAATACAAACCGCCAGCTGTACCCAGACCTCCACCCACGACAATCATTTCAGGGTCGAGCACATTCACCAGGAACGCCGCGCTGACTCCTAACGCCTCGCCAGCCGAGGTCAATATTGCGATAGCGTCCTTGTCCGCGTTTGATGCGGCCCGGAATACCTCCTCGCACGTTTCGCGAGGCTCTCCGTTCGTGCTTTCCGCGAACCGCTTAGCGATGGCAGGACCTGAGGCAAACTCCTCCAGCACCGGACGCAGCTTCACTCCACAATGGGTGCAAACCGTGCTCAGCGGACTGCTCGCCATCGTAATTGCGTTGCCATTCGCGCCTCTAAACGGTTGGCCGTTCTGCATCAGGCAGTAACTGATCCCGGTGCCGACCGTGACATACACAAAAATACGATGTCCCCGACCTGCACCGAAAATGGCTTCGCCCACAGCCGCCGCGCGAACGTCAGATTCCACTTGCGCGGGCGCAATTTCGGACAACCTCCGCTGAACCGGGCGGTCGCGCCAGTCAATTGTGCAACTGCTGGTTACATTGCCCTCACAGTCCACCAGTTCCGCAACGCCGGCTCCGATGCCAGCCACTACAATTCGCTCTCCTCGCGCCCACGCGTGCAGTTGCCCGGCAAGGTCGTGGGTGTCTTTTAGGACCGCCTCGCCACCTCGCGTGGGCTTCGTGGGAATAACCGTGCGTTGGAGAATTTCGCCCGACGGCCACAAGACCACTCCCGCCGCGATCTTCGTGCCGCCGATGTCCAATCCGATGGCTCCGAGTTGTTGCTTATTGTTCATCTGCGGGTCGCGTGTGATCGTGAAGATGGTGACGGTTCTGCCGCTCCTCCATCCGAAGATCGAGAGTACGAAAGCGTGATTGCACAGCGACGGCTCGCTTCTCCTTCGCCGCCTTGGTGCTGGCTTCGATGACTTCCAGCAAGTGAAGGTCATGCTCGAGGCTGTGCAACGGCTGACGTTCTTCTGTTAGCGCATGCACCATCTCGGCCAGGCCGTCTGCCCACAGCCACGTCGGATCGACCGGTTCAAACTCTTCCCAGCATCCCGCGCTGTTTCGCCATATTTCGAAGCCTCGCGGGTCCCAGTCATCCCCAAGCAAGTTTGCGGTCCCTTCGGTGCCATAGAATTCGAGCCCCGGACGCCGGTAGCGCTGAATGCAATGACCAGAGATCACGGAAGACAATCCGCCATCCGCATGCCTCAAAAGGACGTGCGAAACGTCCGCACCCGCCGTTCTGACGGTCTTGCCAGAGATCTCCCTGTCGGGCACAACCAGAGTTTCGGCGCTCTGAACTTCAGCCACTGGTCCGAGAACCGCCGTCAGGCTTTTGAGATTGTAAATCCCAACTTCGGCCAGCGGACCAACACTGCCGTCGTGATACCAGCGCGACCAGGTGGAACCTGCGTTACCGTACAAGCCGCGAGCGGAGTGCACTTTGCCGATTGCGCCCTCTTGGATCCGCTGCCAAAGCGCACGAAACGTTGGTGCAAGTTGCACGAAAGGTGCGCACATCAAATGCAGATCCCGCTCCTGCGCCTGCATGGCAAGTTGTTGGGCTTCGCAGCGGGTCGCGGCTGAAGGCTTCTCTACCACGACGTGTTTCCCATGTTCCAGCGCCAATCGCACGAGCGACGAATGGCTTTCAGGAGGAGTGATGATGAGCACGACATCGACGTCCGACTGAAGAACCTCGGCTGGATTCGCAACGAGTTGAATGCCCGGACGACGAGTTTGAAAGTCTTGCCATGTCTCCTGCCGGCGGGCGCACACCGGTCCCATCCGCGCCAGACCGCGAGGAAGTAAGCGATCCAGCACCTGAAAATAGGCCCAGATCACATTGCCAGCTCCGATAATTCCAACCGTTACTGGACGCATGTGACCTGCTCCTCCGTAGCTGTGACCGGCGCAGGTTCGTAAGACAACATCGCACCTCCCGCCACTGCCAGCGCAATGCCGATCCATTGGAGCGCGGTCGGACGTTCCTTAAGAAAGGCCGTAGCGAGAGCTACCGTGCAAAGTGGATAGAGCGCCGTAAGCGGAATCGCGACGCTCGCCTTTGCCCCTTTCTCGAGACATGCAAATACTGCCCAGTTTCCCAGTCCATTCACAGTTCCAGCGATAAGGCCAACGAAAATCATTGTTGCGCTAAGACCGGATAACGTTGTTGTCGTCCACAGGAATGGAAGCAGAGCAACAAACCCTGCAGTGACCCAGATCACCATCGAGCGAGCTGAAACCCGGTTCGTACCAAGCTTCATGAACAAGCCATTGACTCCCCAGAGCACAATGGCGACGCTGGCATAAACCACCCAGTGGATCACAAGTTCCTCAGATCGAAAGAATTATGATGGACGCCAGGGCCAGAAGCATGCCGCCCATCTGCACCTTGTTCAGACGCTCCCGCAATACCACGAACGCCAGCAGCACCGTGAGCACGGGAAATACGCCAGTGAGTGGAGTGACTACAGAAGCATTTTGATCACGCAGGGCCGCATAGTATCCGAGAGTGCCGAGTCCAGTAGCAATACCGCTCAAGAGACCATACGTAATACCGCCGCGGTCTCGATCCAGCTTCCCTCGCATCTGCACCAGCATTCCGAGCGCCACTGGCAGCATGCCCAAGGTAAACAAGATTTGCATCTGCATTGGGCTGGCTTTTTCTGATCCAATCTTGGATAAAAACCCCCACAGCCCCCACCAGAAAATGCACAGAAGTGCGTACCAAAGCCAGACCGGGAAGTGCCAACGGTCAGTCTGCATTCGGAGATGCCTCGGCTTTCTTCCCCAGGAGGCCGTGCTCATCTTCGACCACATAGGAGCAAATCCGAAACGAGTCGCAGTCCACTCCTGCTAGCCTCGACAACCGTTCAGCCGCAAGCTGGATCGGCAGCACATCAATCACAAACTGCCAGTGCGGAGGAGAAGTCGGTAGCTGACATACCAGGTCCGCCGCATCTCGCGGAAGCTTCTCCCCGATGAGCATCACCGATGCCCCCAATTCCCTGAGATCGTGAGCCACCGACAAATCTTGATCACGCATTTGCGCTTGATCAATCCACAGACAAAACCGCATCCCTTCCCGAACAATCTCTTGAGGCCCGTGGCGGAAGCCGCTCGTGCTCATTGCGGTAGCGGGCATTTTCACCCCTTCCTCCCACAACAATCGCGCCTCATGACAAGTTCCCAGACTGCCGCCACGTGCGAGGAAATAGTACGGTGCTCCACTCGTAAGCCAGCTGGACTCCTCCAGCTGCGCCTGCCAGAGCTCCAGGCATTGTCCGGCCTCCGCTACCGCGCGGAGTAAAGGGTCGGCAACAGATGCAAAGCCAGTTGTAGCCGAGCTAGCCAACGTACCGGCGGCGATCAACAGAGTGGAGTAGGCATTTACTGAAATCGCGTGGTCAAGCATGGCCGGAACCACGACGGCTACCGCAGACTCCCGTGCGAGTGGACTGTCAGCCGAATTCGTGATGCCGATGATGGTCGCGCCACTTGCTTCTGCTTTGGCAAGCAACTGAACAATCTCTATGCTGCGGCCGGTTCGGGAAAGCGCGACAATGACGGACCCGGAGGGAATGACCGTGAAATGCAGCAACTCGCCGGCTTCCTGCATGTGCACCGGCCGTCCGCCCAGATCAAACAGGGTACCAGCGGAGAGCGCAGCATTCCAACTGGCGCCGATGCCGGTGATAAAGACATCGCGCGCCGTCCGAATCAAAGAACTGGCCTGCTCCAGGGCGGCGTGCCCCGGTCCCATGAGATAGTCGATCGTTCGCCGCATTTCGGTTCGTTGACGGATTATGTCTTGCAGAAAACGAGTGGTCACGCTTGCCCTTCTTCAGGAACGCGGGTTCCGCACGATCTTGCGCGATTGCATGCAGCGAAAAAAGGAGAGCAGCGGCCGGGAGGGATAGGTAAGAAACGAATCGCAAACATCGTCAGAAGTTATGTGAAATCCAAGTTGTATGAAACCGGTTCCAGAAGCGCGGTCTACACTATCCGAGGGGGTCGACCTTGTCAAGCCGCGTGGCCTTTCCGCCAGAGTCGTGATAGTTTTCCCATTCAAGTAGGTACGAGAACGACGATATGGCCCACACCATGCGTGAAGTCGCCAGACGAGCCGGAGTATCGCTGGCGACGGTTTCTCGCGTGCTCAACAATACTCAATACATCTCTGAAGAAACCCGCCGACGGGTGCTCGATGCGGTTCGTGAGTTCAACTACTTCAAGAACGTGCATGCCAGGCGTCTGGCAACCGGACGCAGTGATTTATTTGGCCTCGTCATTTCCGAGATTGCCAATCCATTCTTTCCCGAGATCATAAGGGGCTATCAGGCAATGGCGTGGAACCGTGGATTTGACGTGCTGATTTGCAACACTGAATACGACCGGGAGCGAACCAAGGCAGTCATGCGAAAGCTGAGGGAGAGTGACGTTCGCGGCGTCGCGATTGTTACCTCTTCGGTGGACCGCAGCATGGCTTCCGAACTCACAGCCGCTGGCATACCGTTGGTGTTCTGCAATTCCGATCCTGCGGGCAAACTGGTCGGGAACATCTGCATCGAGTATGAACATGGAATCAACAAAGCGATCCAGCACGTTGTTGATCTGGGCCATCGCCGCTCGGCAGTTATTGCCGGTCCGGCCGACAACCGCACAGCGGTGACTATCAAGAATGCTCTGGTGTCCGGCCTCACGGCTCGCGGTCTGAAGCCAGTTTGTGTCCTGGAAAGCAACTATCGGGTTGATGCTGGCGCGGCGGCAGTTCGAGAAGTTTTATCAAGGCCCGAAATACCGACCATCGTGTTCTGCGGAAACGATCTGATTGCCATGGGTGCGATGAGTGCACTGGAAGAGTCTGGAGTGCGAGTGCCGGAGGATGTCTCTGTCATCGGAATTGACGATATCTTCTTTGCGTTTCTGGCGCGGCCTCCCCTGACAACGATCAGCGTGCCTCGCGAACAGCTCGGGGTGAAGGCCTTTGAAGCGCTGGACAGGATGCTGAAGCTCAAACGCCATAAGGGGTCGAACTACATGTTGGAAACGGATCTTGTCGTGCGCAGGTCTACCGCACCGGTGCGACGGCAAAGCCTGAAAGTGAATTCTTAGCATTCGGATCAATCGGTGATGTCATCACGTAGCATCGGCCCCCTCCCTTTGGTCGTCCCCTTCTTGTTGGCGACGCTTCTCATGGTGCAGAAGATCACAGCACAGAACGTGCCCGCTAAGGATCACGCAAGCCTCGGGATTTCGTTCGCCAAAGAAGGGAAGTTGTCGGAGGCGGAGCAGGAACTACGAGAAGCGGTACGTGCCGCGCCTGCAGTAGCACCTTACCGCGCTCAGTTAGGATCCATACTCGGGCTGCAAGGGAAATGGAAAGAGGCACTGGAAAGTTTCCGGAACGCGATTGAACTCGCTCCAGAAAACCTCGATTTTCGGCGAGAGACCGCGGCTGTGGAGTGGCAACTCGGCATGCTGTCTTCGGCCGAGAAGAATCTTCAGTATGTCCTGGCAAGACATCCCGCCGACTCTGGAGCAACCCTGTTGCTCGGCCTGGTCAGGGAAAAAAGTGGGGACTACACAAACGCTACCCAGTTACTGGATTCACAATTTGATTTGGTTATTTCGCAACCCGATCGCACGGTTGCCCTGTTCCATTCCCTTGTCCAGAGTGGCCAGCGCGACAAGATTCCAAGGATCGTTGACGTTCTGAAACTGCGCGCGAACGATAAGCAATGGGGGAATGCCATCAGCCGGTGCACACAAATTGCCGCGATGGGCGGAGACGTGCAAACTTCGGGAGCGCTGTTTGCCTTAATCCCCGACGACGATCCGGGGCGGCCAGCTGCTGGCCTTCAACTGGCGCAGCTTCTCTACCACCGTGCTCAGGTGTCTCAGGCAAAGGAACTTCTATTGCAACTGGCAGAGCGCGGTGCGGTGAGCGCCGATTTAGAGGCTCTTCTCGGGAACTGTTTCGAATCGGAGCGCCGGCCTGACCTTGCTCTGCAGGCCTACCAGCGTGCGATCAAGGTCGACCCTTCGCGAGTTGACCATTACGAAGACCTGATTTCCCTGCTGTTGTACTTGCATAGGACGAACGATGCACTCTCCCTGGCGAATCATGCGATCCAGGTCGCGCCTAATGATGCCCGGCCCTGGGTGTGGAAAGGGAACGTGAGCGTTCGTACCAACTCATCCAAAGATGCAATGGAAAGTTACAGGCACGCGGCTAAGTTAGATAGCTCCAATGCCGACGCAATTTTGGGCGTGGCCGTCGTCGATTTCATCGCTGGTGAGAGCGATGCCGCGATTGCCGAGTACAAATCTGGAATTGCCCGATTTCCCAACGACGCGCGCTTCTATGTGGCGTGCGCGGAAATGTTGATGGCTTCTCCCGAGTCGCTGAAACTGCAGACACAGGCGGAAAGTCTGCTACAAAAAGCGGTGAAGTTGGCTCCACAATCGGCGGAAGCTCACTATCAGCTGGCTCAATTGGCCATGCAGCAGAGTCGATTGAAAGATGCAGAAGCAGAATTTTCACTCTCTCTCCAATCGGATCCTGATCGGAGCAAGACGCATTTTGCATTGTCAGTTTTGTACCGAAGAATGGGGCGGACCGAAGACGCGACTAAGGAATTTGCAGTCTATCAGGACTTAAAGCACGCGGAAGAAGGTGGCACGACATCTGCAATGGTGCCCGACAGGTAAACCGTGAAACCTTCCCGAATCTCACATAGCAGAGGTGATAGCCCAGACCGGCTGGCTGCGGCTTGTTCACGACGCCACTTTCTTTCTGCGCTCTCAGCTGCCGCAATTGGTCAGTGCTTTGCTCCCACACTGATTCGAGCCGATACACGTCCGAAGCCCATATTTTCGGATGTCACTGCCGAGGCCGGCATCACGTGGCGGCAGTTTAACGGTTTTTCCCCCGATCGCTACCTGATCGAAACCATGGGTGGCGGACTCGGGCTGTTCGATTTTGATGATGACGGCTGGTTGGATATTTTTCTGTTGAATGGCGGTGAGACGCCTCGGGGCAAAAGCGAAAAGCCACTTCAAAACGCGCTGTATCGCAATTTGGGCAACGGAAAGTTTGTCGATTTTGCTGCGGAAGCGGGACTGAACCGGGTCAAACACTACCAGATGGGTGTCGCGGCTGCGGACTTCGACAACGACGGCCATCAGGATATTTTCATTAGCGGATTTCCAAACTGCACGCTCTACCACAACAACGGCAATGGCACATTCACGGATATCACGGCGGAGGCAGGGCTTCAGAACGCGGGACGATGGGCCTCCGGAGCTGCCTGGTTTGATTACGATCGCGATGGATTTCTCGATCTTGTCGTCTGTAATTATGCGGAGTTTTCGTTCGAGGGCGTCGCCCCGAAATGCGAGTACGTCAATGTTCGAACCTACTGCGAGCAGCGTGCGTACAAAGGAATGCCTCTAACCATCTACCACAACAATCGCAACGGTACCTTCACGGACGTCAGCCGATCTTCGGGACTGGATCGATTCGTCGGGCGAGCGCTCGGGGTTGTCGCGATTGATATCGATGATGATGGATGGCCGGATCTAGTCGTGGCGCGCGACGCCTCACCCAACCTCCTTCTCCTAAACAAGCATAACGGAACCTTTGTGGACGCCGGGTTAGAGGCGGAAATCGCATTCGATGCTAACGGCAATGCTAAGGCCGGCATGGGCCTGGATGCAGGCGATGTAAATGGCGACGGGCGTCCGGATGTTGTAGTCACGAATTTCAGTTTCGAGTTTCATTCCCTATTTCTCAATCGTGGGCGTTTTCCTTTCGAAGACTGGACGCGGGCTTCACACTTAGCCGGCTTTACGAGACCCGATGTAGGATGGGGCGTGCACTTTGTCGACTTTGATAATGATGGACTTCTCGACCTCATGATCGTGAACGGCCATGTCATTGAGGTGATCGAATCATTGCAGCCCCAGGTGAAGTATAAGGAACAACCCTTGCTTCTGCACAATCTGGGCAACGCTGTCTTCGAAGATGTGAGTTCCAAGGCAGGAACCGCATTTTCACAAAGTTATCTCGCACGCGGACTGGCAATCGGAGATTGGGACAACGACGGTGCGCCGGACGCAATATTCACGTGCGTCGGTGACCGCCCCGTGTTGTTGCGCAATAACGTGGGCCAGAAAAACTCATGGATCGGCCTGCGGCTGGAGGGCGTCAAGAGCAATCGGGACGCAATCGGAGCGAAATTGACGCTTCGAGTCGGTGACCGAAAGCTGGTCCGTTGGCTGACTGGAGGTTCGAGCTATCTTTCCTCACACGACAAACGCGTTCTATTTGGCTTAGGAAATTTGACCGCGAGCCAGCGTGTGGATGTTGAGATCGTCTGGCCAAATGGCGGAACACAAGTCGCATCCGGGTTGGAGATCAACCGTTATCACCGAATCCTGGAGCAGGTTACGAAATAAAGTTGCTATCGGAATTACCGCGGCAACGGCGTAACCGACACTTCCTTGAAGTAAACCTCGGATCCAGGATGATTTTGCAGGCCGATGAAACCTGAGTCCTGTCGCGGCCCTCTATCAGGATCGATCGAGCCGGGATGTTTCGGTGGCACCGGTTGGCCTTCTGTGAAGTCAGTGACCTTTACGCTGTTCAGGTAGACGACCGTGTGTGGGCCATCAATCGTGATGTCCATCGTGTTCCATTCGCCGATCCGTTTGATCGGACGTGCCAAAGCTTTTGTAAATGTGTAGAGCACGCCTGTGCACGAATAGTCGTCGGGCCAGTCGCCAATTTCAACCTCGTACCCTCGATTGATGGGCATCCACGGCTCGGTTGGTTTCTCTGGAATGCGGATGAAAACCCCAGAGTCGGATTCCTTCGCCATGAGCTTGAAGACGACTCGAATGGTGGCATGGGCAATCTTTTCGCGAGCGTACCAAAGCATGCCCATTCCACCCTCTGTCTTCATCATTCCGTCCTTCACGACAAACGAGCCCGGACCGATTTGTTGCCAGCCGTCGAGATCCTTTCCATTAAACAGAGCACGGCTCGACTGTTGAGCAGCCAGGGAATTGGCAATTGTCACGACAAACAAACACACTGCAATTGTATAGAGCTCAGGCTTATGTGGATTGTGGAGTGACCGATTCATGGTTCCTTCGCGATGGCCTGATACAAGACAATTCCTTGATCTCTAACACGGGTGACGGTAACGGTCAAATTGACCTCGACCAGGTAAATCGGAGCGGGCTGGGTTTAGTTTTTTAGTGCTTGACACTCTATTTCGAGCGGTGCTAAAAACGCAGCCTATGAAACCGCTATCAGAAAACGGTTTCAGGAACCGAGGGGGCGTGTGGGTGGGCAGGGAGTAGAACGCCGGGAAATTCTCCGCTACATCGGAATCGCAGCGGTAGCGAGCTCGTTCCCCGGCTTCAGCCAATGGGTATTCGCCTGCCCGCAGGACCATCCCCAGTCGTCTTCCCACGTCGCGGCGGGTTCCTACAAACCCCTGTTCTTTTCTCAGCAGCAGTACCAGATGGTGGAGCACCTCGCCGAAATGATCATCCCGGAAGATGAAACCCCGGGAGCTAAACAGGCAGGGGTAGCTGAGTTCATTGACTTCATGGTTGCAAATCGTGTTCCGGTCAGCACATCCCGCGACATTCGCTCGACCGACGACGCGATTGCGGCGGGAAATGAAGCCCAAAACAGATTCCTCGCAGGGCTCGATTGGATGAACGCGCGAAGCCACTCGGAGTTCAAACGAGATTTCATGGACTGCACACCCGAACAGCAAAACAGTCTGCTCGATGAACTCGCCTACAAAGCGAAATTCACGCCGACGACGGAAAGCGGCCGCGCATTTTTCCAGATGATGCGGGACTACACCGTTGTCGGTTACTACACGACCAAGATCGGACTCGAGAGCCTCGGCTATCCAGGACTACGAACAGTATGGCCCAGCATGCCGGGTTGTCCTCATCCCGACGATCCGGAACATGCGCACCTTCGCGAGCCGGCAAGCTCAGACAGTTCGACTAAGACGAACAGGAATTAGCGAGGACCTCTCCTTTGGCCACCAAACTCTACGACGTGATTGTGGTGGGAACGGGCGCCGGCGGCGGCACTGCCATGAAGATCCTGTGCGAAGCAGGCCTCCAGGTCTGCGCCCTCAACTCGGGTCCGCGCATGAACCCGGAAAAGGACTATCGCGGCCACCGGCAAGTTTACGATTTGAAGTATCGCGGATACGGCGATCCCTTGCGCCTTAAAGGCAAGGCTCATCAAGAGCCATATTCGGTGGAAGAATCCGAATACAGCGAAGGCAGAGACCTCTTCGAGCACGACGTTGCCTATTCCAACGCTCCGGGGACCGACTGGTACTGGAAGCGGTGCAAGGCTACGGGCGGCAAAGCCAATTTTTGGGGTCGCTCGTCGGCGCGCTTCGGCGACATCGATTTTAAGGCCGCGGATCTCGATGGGTTTGGCGAAAACTGGCCCGTTGACTATGCGGAGATTTCGCCGTGGTTTTCGAAAGCCGAGCGCTATATGGGGGTGGCCAGCACCGTTCAGAATCGGCCGAGCAATCCCGATGGTGAGTATCTGCCGCCCATGCCGTTTCGTTGTATTGATTACATCATGCAGAAGGGAGCCGAAAAAATCGGCGTGCCCTATTTGCCCGACCGTTGCGCTCAACTGACGGTTGCTCACAACGGTCATCCACGCTGCCACTATTGTGGGAACTGCAGCCGCGGCTGCGATGTCGGAGCTTTTTTCTCCCCCACCTGGTTTACCATCCCGGACGCCGAAGCCACCAAGAATCTCACCCTCCTTACGAATGCTCTCGTCCGGAGCGTACTCGTCGACGAGAACGGCACGGCGAAAGGCGTCGCGTATGTCGACCGGGCTACCCGAAAAGAAGTGGAAGTGTATGCCCGGGTGGTTGTGCTTGCCGCATCCTGTGTCGAAACCGCGCACATCATGTTGAATTCGAAGTCCCGGCACTGGCCCACGGGAATCGCAAATTCCAGCGGGCAACTAGGACGCAACCTTTGCGAGCACCTATATGGCACTCCGGGCTACGGATACCTGCCGCAGCTTCTGGGTCAGCCTGCGACGCCGGACAACATTGCCGATTCCACCGTTTCCTGGATGCCGCGCTGGCAAAATTTGAAGAACCCGCGGGAAGAAAAGTTCATCCGGGGATACTCGGTGTACATGGGAGGCGGGTGCGGAGAGTTCCCCGGATATTACGGGCAGATTGAAGGCTTCGGCTCGCGATTCAAGCGCGATATCAAGCGTTACTACCCGACTTCGGTCGGTGCCCTCATCCAGGCGCCGACTCTTCCCAGCCCGACAAACTACGTCGACATTGACCCGGAAAAGAAAGACATATTCGGCATCCCGCAGCTCAGATTTCATTTTCAGTGGGGGCAGAACGAGCTGATGATGTGGGAACACTCAAAGCAAGTGATGATTGATTTGTTTAAAGCGATGGGCGGAGAACTGTGGGGCGCCGGCAGCGAACCCGATCGCCCCGGAACCAGCCTGCACGAAACCGGAGTCTGTAGATTTGGAAATGATCCCAAGAAGTACGTTACGAACAAGTGGGCGCAGACTCACGACGTTCCGAATCTCTACATTTGTGATTCAAGCATCTTTCCGAGTTGTACGGACAAGACCACCACCATGCCAATCATCGCCTTTACGATGCGCACATGTGATCACATGCTGGACAATTTCAAGAAAGACGTTCACAAACGCGCATGAAACATACGCAACAACAATGGCGTATGGCGCTTAGAGGGGTAGGGCTCGAAAATTTTCGCAGTGACAGGAGTTTCGTATGCTGGGCATAGTGCGGAGACTTGCAGTTTGCGCTCTGGCGATATCGGTTTTGGGAACTGCGTCATATGTTTTATCGCAAAGCAACAACGCATCTATCAACGGAGAAATTACGGACCAGAATGGCGCTGTCGTTCAAGGAGCGCACGTGGTCCTGACGTCCAAGGACACGAAGGAGTCCTCTACCTTCGTGTCAGATGCCAATGGCCTCTACTCTTTTCGAAGCGTCGTGCCGGGAGCTTATAAACTGAGCGTGACGGCGCAAGGTTTTGGTGAATATGTACAGGATGGCATCCTTGTCCGCGTCGGCTACCCGATTCGGCAGAACGTCCAATTAAAGCTGGAGACGACCACTCAAAAAGTTGAAGTCCAGGCAGATGCCTCCCCGCTGAATTTCGAAAATGCTGAACTCCGTGGCAGCATCGACCCGCAGGTAATTCAGGAGGTACCTCTGCTGGTATCCGGATCCATCCGCTCGGCGGCAAACTTTGCTTCGATCCTGCCGGGTGTGGTGCGTGGTTCCGGAGACGCGGCAGGAGCGCACGTGAACGGCGGTCAATCGCAGACCGGCATCGTCGTTCTCGACGGCGTCGCCCTATACAACTCCTCTGGCACACAGGGTCTTACCGGAGCGATTCTTGACTTCCCGCAATCCCCGGACCTCATCAGCGAATTTCAGGTGTTGACGTCAAACTACGACGCACAATACGGAAGCGCGGGAGGGGTCACGGTCGAAAACGTGAGGTCCGGGACGAATAGCTTTCATGGGACCGCATACGAATTCAATCGAAATTCCGCGTTCAATGCGACGCAGTGGGGCATCCCCGCCGATTCAAAGGCACAGGACGTCGAGAATGATTTCGGGGGCAATTTCGGCGGCCCGTTGAAACTGCCGTTCTGGAAGAACAGGGACCACCGCACTTTCTTCTTTGCAAACTTTGAGGCTTTCAGGATCAGGGGCGCGTTGTCCCGGCCCACGATCTCCATACCTTCGCTGGCGGAGCGGCAGGGAGATTTTCGCGATTGGGCCGACCCGATTTACGATCCCGCGACGCATCAGCAGTTCATGGGCTGCGACGGGAATACTCCTAACGTAATTTGTGCGGACGACCCGCGGTTGCAGAACTCGCTTGCAAAACAATGGTTCCAATTCCTCCCCGACCCGACTTCTCCCGGTCCGTTGAGCAACTATCTAGCTCCCGCCCTGCCGGCTTTCTTAGGTACGGATGCGTACAGCATTACCGAGAAAGTTGACCAATACATTGGATCCAAGGATCACATCTCGGAAATGTTCTATTACAAGTACCTGCCAAGAACGACGTTTTCAACTCTCCCAGTAACGATCAGTGATAGTGGTACATCCTTCAAGCGGACCTCGGTGTGGCGAGTCAATTGGGACCACACGTTCAGTCCAACGGTGGTAAATCACCTGGGGTTTGGCTTTCAAGACGACAAGTTCTATGGTGGCGGGATCGACGGTAAGTTTGCCGACAAGCTGCCCCAGATTCCCGGGGTAGCAAGCCACGAATACCCTCCACGGATCACTTTTACAGATGGGACATTCGAAAGTTTTGGAACCGGATCAGGGGATCCCAACATACAGCCCTGGTTGGCGCCTGCCTACATCGTCAATGACGCAGTGTCCATGACCAGAGGGAAGCACACGATTTCGTTTGGCGGAGAGATACGATTTGCGCAAAACTCCGCGATTTTTCTCGGCAACCAGTCCGGAGAGTTCCATTTTGAGCCGACAGAAACCAGTCTCAACACGGTGGGCGGCAGCCCAATCGCCAGCTTCCTGCTCGAGCAGGTTGATCGAGCCCAGGTGACTTTCTATACGTCTACCAACATTGACGCCCGCACCAAGAGCTTCACTCTGTTTGTGGGTGACACGTGGCGCGTGACGCCTAAGCTGACGATTTCACCGGGCATTCATTGGGAAGTGGATCCACCGCCGCTTGAAGCGAACGATCATTTCTCGTATTTTGACCCCAACCTTCCCAACCCCGACGCGGGCAACCTTCCCGGCGCTGTTGCTTTTGCGGGAAGCGGTTCGGGTCGCTCTGGTAGAAGATTCCCGGAAGACACCTGGTACGGCGGGATCGCGCCGCGCATCGGTGTGGCATACGCGCTCACCGCCAAAACGGTCATCCGTTCTGGATACGGACTCTTTTACGACAATGCGAACATGCCCGGTTGGGCGAGTGGAATCTCTCAGGATGGCTACAATGCGTCCGCAGTGTTCAGCAGTTCACAGGGCGGTACGCAGGCGGCGTTTGTCCTGAGCGACGGTCTGCCGTCGAACCATCCAGTCCCGCCGAACCTGGTTTCAACGTTCGACAACGGAGGGAACACGCCCGTTTATCGGGCACGCACAGCCAACCGGCTTCCCTATGCGCAACAGTGGAATCTGACGGTTGAGCATCAATTTACGGGGCGGGACTATGTGTCAGCGTCCTATGTTGGAACCAAGGGTACGCGTCTGTTGTCCCAAATCGCCCCCCTAAACGTGGTTAATCCAAGTTTTCTCTCGCTACGCGAAAAGTTGAACGACGAATTTCACCCGGGTGACACGGAAGTGGACGGAGTGCCCGTGCCATTTCCGAATTTTGCAACCGCCATGACGGGATGTGCTCCATCGGTTGCTCAGGCATTGCTACCTTTCCCTCAGTATTGCAACACCATCCCGGGCCTGAACGAAAATCAGGGCAGCTCGACCTATCATGCGTTCCAGTTAAAGGCAGAACACCGTATCTCGAAGGGTTTGTGGGCTCTGCTGTCCTACACGAATTCAAAGTTGATCACCAACTCCGATAACGCCGAAAGCCTTTTGAATCCCACATACTTTTCGCCTTTTGAACGGTCCCGCAATCGATCGCTGGCGATCGAAGATGTTCCGCAAGTGTTGAACATTGCCTACAGCTACGAACTCCCGCTCGGCAGGGGCAAGCGGTGGCTCAATCAGGGAAGTTTCTTAAACGAGATGGCCAGTGGCTGGACATTCAACGGCGTGTATCGGGTCCAGTCCGGTATTCCCTTCCAGATTTCGTCTTCGAGATGCAATGTACCCTCACAGTTTATTAGCTTCTGTTCGCCCGCATTGCTACCCGGTGCTAACCCATTCCTGCAGTCGCCGAGCCACTTCGACCCGAGCCAGCGTGTGCTAAACCCGGCCTCGTTCGAATCGCCCGATAGCTTTGACTTCTATACAGGTCAGGGGCCACGGGTGCAGAATTTCCGGCAGCCGGGCTATAGTGATTTCGATATCGGCTTGTCAAAGTCGGTTCACATCACCGAGCGGTTTACGTTCCAGCTGCGCGGAGACGCGTTCAACGTTTTCAATGCGCACCACTTTAACAACGTCGGAGCCTTCATACAGTCCGGCGGACTGGGCGGAAGCTCATTCACCACCGATGTTGCAAGATCAGACTTTGGAAAGTGGAATGGCGGAGTGACTTTGCCGAGAAACATTCAGGTGTCAGGCCGTATCTCGTTCTAGATTCGATTGGCGGAGAAGCTCTTTATTCCACGAGAGATTTACATTTCTTTCGCTCATCAGCCTCTCAGCAGAAATAGGAGATTTGCGTTGAATGATAGTCCTGGAACACCTCCGGTCCGACTCGCCAAAGCGGACGGTTTTGTAAAACTCTGGCAGCAACAGCCTCACTATTCCGCGCCGCACGCAGTTCGACATGTCGTTATACAAGACTTCTAAACCGACCGAGAGATTGGACGTGCAGTTCCCCACGGAGGCGTTCAACATCTTCAACCATACGCTGTTCTCCCTGCTCAATAGCTGGGTCGCCACGGACTGCTTTAGGCGGCCCTACGTGGCGCACAACCCGCGTGTCATCCAGCCGGCCCTGAAGGTGATGTTCTGAAGAGCGAGCAACCATGATCGGCGCGGTGGACATCGGCGGCACCAAGCTCGCCGTCGGCATCGTGGATGAAGCGGGCACGGTGCTGTCCAAAATGGACGCGCCAACCGGTGCCGGCTCCACCTATGCTCGCGGCCTGGAAAACATCATCGACATGCTTCGTCAGAGCTCTAGAAATTCCAGGACGGAAATCACCGGCATCGGCATCGGGTCCACCGGCCCTGTCGATCCGTTAACCGGCGAGTTCGGCGAGGTCGACTTTCTGCCGGAATGGCGGCGCAAGAACCCGGTGCAAGATTTGGCAAAGAGGTTCGGCGTCCGGGTAGCGCTGGAGAACGATGGCGACGCCGGTGCACTGGGCGAAGCGGGCTGGGGCGCGGGAAGAGGCAAGTCCCGGTTGATTTATGTGACTGTCGGAACCGGGATCGGTGGGGGCATCATTCTAGGCGGTGAACTTTATCGTGGAGTCGATGGAGCCCACCCTGAAGTTGGACACCAGGTCATCGATCAGTCCGGGCCTCCATGCTCCTGCGGCTTCCATGGGTGCTGGGAGTCGCTGGCTGCTGGTCCGGCCATGGCTGCCTGGTTCGGAAGCCAGGCCGCGGATGATCCACAGCGCCACGAGATCAGCGCCGAACAAATCTGCCAGCTTGCCACTGAAGGGGATGCGCTCGCTTGCCAAGCAGTCGAGCGGGAAGCGAACTATTTGGGTCTTGGACTGGCCAATCTGATCAATCTCTTCACGCCCAACATGATCGTTCTGGGCGGCAGCGTGATGAAGAGTGCGGCCCTCTTTCTCGAAGGCATCCGCAAGACGATTTCCCGAGGCTGCCGCTTCGTTCCCTTTGAAAAGACGGAACTGGTCCTCGCCTCGCTGGGCGACGATGCCAATCTGATCGGCGCCGCCCGCGTTTGGCACCACCGCTTCGCTCGGGAAGCCGAGCACAACTTATCAATGTTGACAGCACGGCGAATTCCGTATGCCTAGAAACCGCTACATGGTCGCCCTGGTTATGATCACGTTCTTCGTGATCTCGCTGTTGACCAATATTCTCGGGCCCATCGTGCCCGACATCATCAGCAGTTTTCACGTAAGCCTGACCGCGGCAGCGTTTCTGGCGTTTGCCTTTTTCATTGCCTACGGTGTTATGTCCATTCCGGCCGGCTTTCTGGTAGAACGCTTCGCCGAAAAGCCGGTCATGATTCTGGGCTTTGTCGCCGGGTTGGCCGGATCCCTCAGCTTTGCTCTCTTTCCCGAATACCGCGTCGCCATTGCTTCTTATTTCGTCATTGGCGCCGGCATGGCTGTTCTACAGGTGGCTATCAATCCGTTGCTGCGTGTCTCCGGCGGCGAAGAAAACTACGCGTTCTACTCGTCGCTTGCCCAGTTCGTATTCGGCAGCGCATCGTTTCTTAGCCCGTGGATTTATTCCTTCCTGGTGGTGAATCTCGCCAAGCCTTCGCCCCTCCGGAGCGCGCTATTAAATGTGCTCGCGAGGCTGACTCCACCCCAATTGCCCTGGGCTTCTATCTACTGGATATTTGCCGTCTCCACCCTGGTGATGATTGCGATACTCGGTATCTCAAAGTTCCCGAAAGTTCAACACACCGCCGATGAACGTGCGGGATCGTTCGAGATGTACCGGGTCCTCGCCAGGAAGAAGGTTGTGTGGATGTACTTCATTGCAATGCTGGCTTACGTCGGTTGCGAGCAGGGAACTGCGGACTGGATCTCAAAGTTTCTTTCGCAGTATCACGGCTTCGACCCTCACACCACTGGCGCCGCCGCGGTTTCCTGGTTCTGGGGATTGATGACAGCGGGCTGCCTGGTCGGAATGTTGCTGCTGAAAATCTTCGACAGCCGCAAGGTTCTGATCGGTATTTCCATGGGAGCGCTTTTGTGCCTGACGTTGGCATTGTTTGGTACCGCAAACATCTCCGTGACTGCATTCCCTGCGATCGGCTTATTCGCTTCGGTCATGTGGCCGATCGTGATCTCGCTGGCTCTGAATTCGGTGTCTGAGTACCACGGCTCTTTCGCCGGAATCCTAGGCACCGGAATGGGGATTGGTGGCGCGGTCGTGCCGGTGATCATCGGGAGAATCGGAGACCACATCGGACTGCGGAACGGCATGGCGTTTCTCTATGTCACATTCGGAATTGTTCTCAGCATCGGTTTTTGGGCCAAGCCGTTGATCGGCAATGCCACGATCGATCTGAAAAGAACGGCAGCGCAGCCAGCGGTTTGACTGTGGTTGCGAGCTTGGCCCCCGGAACCCAAGGTTGTCCACTTCCTGGCAGATGAAGATCCAAAAAAGAGGTCTCTTCCCGCCAGCGCTTGCCGATATCGCGGTTGTGAGCGACCGGCTCAAGCGCTGTCCGTTGCCGTAGCTTGTTCAGAGAACCGTCGGTCCGAACCTGGCCCGCTGGCTACTGTCTGATTACATCAATCACTCCGAAACGCCTTAAACCCCACAAGTAAGACTGATCTGGAGACGCTATCGTTTTGCCTGCTTGGTATCCAGTTTTGGGAACACCGTTCGCGCACACTTCGATAAAATCTGTTTTCACATTTGACGGCAAACAGTAGATGCACTAGGAAACTTAGATGACAATCGCGTGCGCTCTCTTGCAGCAACACATCCAGACACTTGTCGACGACAACGCGCAATGGCAAACGCTCATCGCCGATGACATTGTGTGGGAACTCACCTATGCGCCCTCGCTCGGCCATCCGGCGCGGCTATCGGGTCGGGAGGAGGCAGTCCGTCACGCAACCTGGTTTGTGGGGGCTGTGGAGAATTTCCGTTTCTTCGACCTCGCGGTACATGCCTTTGCCGATCCCGAAGGAGCTGTCGCCGAAGTCAAGGGGGAAGGTCTCATCATGGCGACGGGGCGTGTCTATCGCCAAGATTATGTGGTGTTCCTGCGTGCTGCACGTGGCAAGATCGCGTTCCTGCGGGAATATTTCGATCCCGTGCGTGCGGCCACGGCGCTGGACACACCGATTCTCGGTCTCAAGTGCTGATCTTCTAAAAATGTTGAGGTAGTTGGTGAAATCACTGTTTACAACAATTACCTTACCGCCTCTGGTTGAGGCTGTTGCCGGATTCATCACTGAAGCATTCTACAAATTTGGCAGTGGTAGAATTTGGCGGGTATGTCCCTGCTTCGCACCTCTCTTGCTGTGGTCGCACTGTTTCTGGTAGTTCATAGCTCCTCTCAAACAACCTCGCCGAATCCCTCCTCGACCAACGCGGGAGCAAAAGCCACTGACAGGCAGGCATTCTAACCAGCTGAATTACGCCCCCGCGTGTCGACAACGTCCTTACGCCCTCATTGGGTCTTGTCGTTCCGTCCAATACCCTCCATGCCTTGCGATTCCTACGATCCCCTGTGCTGCGGTGGAAGGGCATCAACAAAATGTAACTGATTGATACAGCGTAGCTGTCAGGCCGCATACCCAGGACTGTCAAGACCCTGCGAGCGCAGCCTGCCGAAGTCTGCGCTCTGTGGAACTTATCAAGAAATAACTCATTGACTATGAAGACATTGCACAACAATCCGTGTGGTTGTCAGCCCAAGATAAATGGGTTCCGGGGACGATGTAAGAGTTGAGGAAATCCAGCTAAGCTATTGAAAATGTGGTGGCCAGGGACGGAGTTGAACCGCCGACGCCAGCCTTTTCAGGGCTGCGCTCTACCACCTGAGCTACCTGGCCACTTCGGATGCGCACTGCGACTGCCAACCAGTCGGGATGGACCTGGGTGACCCTGTCCGGTTGCCGTCGCTGGGCGGAGCGCCCAAACGAGACAACCGATGCGCGGGGAACGTGCAGAACGCAAGAATTATAACAACCCGCGCACTGTTCGCTCAATCGAGTCGAGCCGCTGGAGTAAATCAGGGACGGCTCAAGAGAGGAATTCAACCGAGCATATTGTTCGTGTCCTTTTTGAAATCTTTAACCGAAAAACGCGCGAAGGACTTCGCAAAAAAAAACGCAAAGTGATGTCCCGGCGACCCAGAGATCCGCGGGAAATTAGCTCCATCGGTCTAAGCACTTACTGCCCGACGCGCACCTCGCGGTCGGTAAGCCACTGCGCCAATCGAGGGCCCTGCTGCGATTTCAGATCAGAGCAATTCTGGATGCGCTCCAGCGACTGCTGGAGTCCGCGTTCGGCGCTTGGGACTTTGTGAGCGCCGAAGAAATCCCGCACCTGTTCACCCTGCTCGGCGCTGCAAAAGGTCGATGTGGCGTTGACCAATTCGGCGCCCGCAAATCCACCGCTGATTTTTGCGACCTCGTCCCAGTGGATCTTCATGAAGTCCCACGCCAGCTCCCCTCCGGCGGGAATGTCCATGATGTCGGAAATCACTCCCACCGCGTCCTGGCTGCGAATGTCCGGCGAGAGCGCGCGATTCAAATTGCGCTCAATCAGTTTCGGATCGGTGAACGAGTTGAGCGCGCCCAGATAAACGTAAAAGTCTTCCGGAGTCTTCGCCTGCTTTTGCTTTTCGACCACGCGATCGTACAAGGCGGAGTCGCCGTCGCGCGCCGCCAGCGAAAACGCCGTCTCGGCGATCGTGTTGTCGAGTGGGCCGCCGCTCGCGAGAGCCCGGTCCGTCCATTTCCGCGCCCAAGCCAGCACTTCCGGATCTAGCCCGGTTCCGCCCGCCACCTGCAACACACGGGAACGCAACTGCTTGTCTTCCTCGCTCTCACCTGGCCTGGGTTCGAATCCAAGCCGGCGGATGGAAGGCGCCAGCAGTTGCCGCACCCATATCGCATACTGCGGCTGGTCTTGAGACGAGGTTAAGTAGTGCCCGATGTATTCGAGCTGCGACAGCATCTCGCTCATTACGGGACGGCTAGTCTCATTCTGCAGCCCCTCCGCCAGGGCAAGATAGTCGGTGAGCGGCTGTCTTCCGACCCGTACCGATGCCCACACATCTCCCAGAAGCATGATCCGCTCGGCCGGCGTCAGACCCTTCTCCAGATCTTCGGCGATGGTGCGGACATTCGCGGCTTCGTATCCTGACCGATAGAAACCCTCAGCCCCGGCGTTCGCCAGCGTCCAGTTCCCGCAGCTAGGGAGATCGAAGCGCGCTTCCTTCTCCGTCAGCAGACGGCAAGTTTTTCCGGAGCCTGCAGTTCCGCCCTCCTTCAGGCAAACTGGAACCCGCCAGAGTTCTTTGGATTCATCGCGGTTGAAAAGCTCGCGGTCGAAGAGATAGCGCTGCTGGCGCAGAGTTACCTGCGTTGCCCCACCGTTACATTCCGAGCGCACCGCAACAAAGGGCAATCCTGCCTGCTGTACAAAAGTCGGCATCACGCGGTCTACGGGCTTGCCTGAGACCTTGGCAAGAGTTGTCCAGAAATCCCGCGCCGTGGCATTGCCGTAGGAGTGTTGCTTCAAGTATTGCTTGACCCCGGAACGGAAGCTCTCGGGTCCGATGTAGGCTTCCAGCATGCGGAGCACAGCTGCCGCCTTGCCGTAGGCGATCCCGTCGAACAGTTCCTGGATTTGCGCGGGCGTCTCGGCAGCCTGTTGAATCGGGCGCGTGTTTTGCAGCGAATCGACGCCCTGCGATGTGATCGCGTCCCGCACGGTTTCAAGCTCCACGTGCCACTCTGGTTTCCAGGCGGCCACTGGCTTCGGAGACATCCAGGTGGCGAAACCTTCGTTGAGCCAGATGTCGTCCCACCACTGCATTGTGACCAGGTCGCCGAACCACATATGCGCCATCTCATGCGACACGATGTCCGCCACCTCGCGCTTCAGCGCGATCGAGGCGTGCTTGTCGTCAATGAGCAGAAGGGCCTCGCGGAACGTAATGAGGCCGGTATTCTCCATCGCGCCCGCCGAGAAGTCTGGCAGTCCGATCAGGTCCAGTTTTTCGAAGGGATACTTGATGCCAAAATAGTGGTTGTAGTAATGCATGAAGAACTTCGCGGACTCGAGTGCGAAACCGTCGAGTTGCTTCTTGCCCGGGGTTCCCCAGATGCGAATTGGAATGCCGTCTGCCTCGCCCTCCACCGCCTCAAATTCACCCACTGCAATCGCTACCAGATAGGAAGACATCTTGGCGGACGTCGCGAACTTCACCGTGTGCTGGCCTTCCGCGGGGCCCGGTTTGTCGCTTAAAACTCTCGCGTTTGAGATCGCAACGTGTTTTCTTTCGGCAATCACCGTGATGTCAAAGGTCGCTTTGTACGCCGGCTCGTCAAACGACGGAAATGCTCGGCGCGCATCGGTGGCCTCGAATTGCGTGACCGCATACTTGCGGCCCTGCTCGTCCTTGCCAAGATAGAATCCGCGGAGTTCGTCGTTGAGTAGACCGTTGTAGTGAACTTGAATCGTGGCGGATCCCGGGGCTAGCGTTTTTTCCACAACCAGCGTGACCATCTGCTTATCTTTGTCGAGAGTGACCTTTGCTTGCTGAGCTATTCCCGCGCTCATGATGGAGGCGCTCAGGAAATCAATCTCTGCGGCATTCAGCACAATCTCCGAGGTCGGCTTGAGCACACGAATGGAAATCGTTTCTTGCCCCGCGAAGATGTTTTTCTCGAAGTCGGGAGCAAAGGTCAGATTGTAGTTGACCGGGCGAGCCAGTTCCGGCAGTCGCTGCGCAAAGCCAAGAAAAGAAGACAAAACAACACATAACAACACAAGCTGTCTCATTAAACGCGGTTCTCCTGCGCCAATTTTGTGCATTCAGTAATTTGCTCTCGATAGTACGAGACGAAGTAGGGTTCAGTTCCTTCAGGCGGGACTACTAAAGGCCACCCCACCGACGATCGTCTGTAGGCACCGGTTCACCCCAAACCAGTACGGAATCTCTCTATAGTCTCTCACATCAAACACTACCAAGTCTGCATCTTTGCCCGGTTCCACGCTGCCCTTGCGATCGGCGAGACCCAATGCCCAAGCCCCGTTAATCGTCGACGCCGCAATCGCCTCCGCAGGCGACATCTTCATATGGGTGCAGGCCAGCGACATTGCCATTGGCATGCTGACGGTCGGCGACGTGCCCGGGTTGTAATCGGTCGCCAGCGCCACTGCTACGCCTGAGTCGATGAACTTGCGGGCTGGCGGATATTTTTCCAACCCAAGAAAATAATTCGCCCCCGGCACAAAAGTGACGACGGTATCAGACTTCGCGAGCGCCGCCACTTCCCGGTCGCGAACATGATCCATGTGGTCCAGGGAAGCAGGCTGGCAACATTCCAGCATCGATTCGATAAATCCTTCTGTGGGGGATGAAAGCTGACCAAGATGAGCTCGAACGGCGAAGCCATGTTCCAGCGCCGCGCCAAATATCGTTGAACACTCGATTTCGGAAAAAGCCCCACGATCGCAAAAAACGTCAACGAATTTTGCCAGCTTTCGTTTGGCGACCGCGGGCAGCATCTCTTTACAGACGATCTCAACATAGCTTTGTGAGCGTCCGCGATACTCCGGAGGCACTACATGCGCCCCCAGAAAAGTCGGGATCACCGTTCCGGCCCACTGTTTGGCGGCCGCGCGGATCGCCTCAAGGGACTTCAACTCCGATTCGAGGCTGAGACCGTATCCCGATTTCGCCTCAACAGTAGTTGTGCCATGTTTCGCGAGGTCGCGAAGTACGGCCAGCACCCTTTGCGTCAGCGCCACCTGACTGGCCTTGCGTACGCCTTCTAGGCTGGACTGTATGCCGCCGCCGGCCTCAGCAATCTCTTCGTAACCAGCGCCCGAAATCCGCTTCTCAAAATCCACCAACCGCGGCTGCATGAACACCGGATGAGTGTGGGAATCCACGAACCCCGGGAGCGCGACGCGCCCGCCGCAATCAATTTCAGTAACCCCCTTCCGATTCTTCTTCAGCCACGGATCGCGCAGAGCGTTTTTTGCAGTGCCGACCGAAACCACCTTGCCGCAGAGACAAAGGACTGCGGCATCTTCAACGATGTCGAGTTCGGAAAGGGAAGAGCCGCGCCGGGGCCCGCTCTGAGATGAGCGCAAAGTCAGAAGCTGGCCGATGTTGGTCAGCAGCAAGGGCACGGGTTTCAAACAATCACCATTTCAATCTTTGTCG
>WNFA01001743.1_pt1 | contig 28728 bp, 29 predicted proteins | sample 5400481 | NCBI WGS metagenome assembly WNFA01 (sample SAMN13153340, study PRJNA577476) | soil metagenome | isolation source: 120 cm saprolite under Douglas fir tree site 2 hole 1 replicate 2 | place: USA:California | collected 2015-04-18 | reverse complement strand
AGTATTCGCGTGCTCAAGTCGAAGCGCGGCGATTTCTATGCCCAGGGCACACTTGAAGACATGGCCGGTTCGGTAGAAATGCTGGTGTTCCCCGAGGCCTACCGCAAGTTGCAGGACAAGGTGAAGCTGGAAGTGCCGGTGCTGGTTCGCGGCGGAGTTCGTATCGAAGAAGGCGCGAATCCCAAGCTGACGGTAAACGAGATCAATTCTTTGGAAGACGCGAAGGTGCCGCTGCCGAACTCGCTCCGTATTCGCATTCCGCTCGAAAGCTCCGGCGAGAGCACGGTCGACGCATTGCACTCCCTGTGCGCCCAGCGCAAGGGCCAGGCGAAGGTGTTGTTTGACGTGGAACGCCAGGGCGATTTCATGGTGGTGATGGAAGCGGAAGGCTATAATGTCGAACCGGACCGCAATTTTATTGCTCGAGTCGAGGAATTGTGCGGCCGGGGCGCGGTACGCGTCATTGACTGAGTCTAAGTGGGTCTGAGATCGAAAACATTCGGGGAAGAATTCGGGAGGCACAGCTTCAGCCGTGCCGCTAAAGCGACGTATGGAACTCGGGCCTTAGCCCCCGAAGGAGCTTTGTCGAACTCCAGGCATACTTTGGACACTCTGGCCGATGAAAGTACCCAACTACAAGAATCCCAAGGCGCAAGCGAAAGGCGCGCCCGACGTGGCTAATGACGCACTGGTGATGACCGGAGTGGAGTTTCTGCTGTCCATGGTGGAAGCTCGATGGGCCGCCAGGAATGGCGACGGCAGCAAGGGCTTTGGCGAAAGAACGCACCAGGAACTGGAGAAGGTCGAGCAACAGATCACCCGCCTGGAAGGGGCGGCGGGAGAGGATGAAAAGACGCGCGGGGAGATCCAGCAGTTGCACGATCGCATTCAGTCTCTGCGTAAGGAGATGACATCCCATTTCGGGGCCTGGGAAAAGACGGAATTAGCTCGCCACCCGCAGCGTCCTTATGCGCTCGACTACATTGAACGTATTTTTACCGACTGGAGCGAGATCCACGGGGATCGCGGCTTTGGAGATGACCCCGCGCTGGTCTGCGGTATGGCTCGCTTTCACGGCGAAGAGGTCATGATCGTCGGCCATCAGAAGGCGCGTGACACCAAGCAGAAGGTGTACCGCAACTTTGGCATGCCCAATCCGGAAGGCTATCGCAAGGCCCTGCGCGCCATGAAAATCGCGGAAAAATTCGGCAGGCCGCTGATCACTTTTGTGGACACTCCCGGCGCGTATCCCGGTCTGGGCGCGGAAGAGCGCGGCCAGGCCGAAGCCATCGCGCGCAACCTGCGCGAGATGGTCCGGCTGCAGGTTCCCATCGTGACCACAATTACCGGCGAAGGTGGAAGCGGCGGCGCGCTGGCCATCGCCGTCGCCGACCGAGTGCTGATGATGGAGAATTCAGTTTACGCGGTGATCTCTCCCGAAGGGTGCGCGTCCATCATGTGGCGCGATCCAACGAAGAAAGAACTGGCCGCCCAGGCCATGCGCATCACTGCCGACGATTTGAAAGAACTCGGCTGCATCGACGATATCGTCCCCGAGCCCGAGGGCGGCGCCCACGCCGACCACGATGCCGCCGCTCTGCTTCTTGATGCCGCCTTGCAGAGGCATCTCTCCGACTTGAAGAAGGGCAAAGTCAAAGAGTTGCTCGACTCCCGCTACACCAAATTCCGCAATATGGCGCAGTTTCTCCAGGTCGAAGAGTAGCAACCAGTCCGCCGTCCGCTTCGCGCAATGACAAGTATGAATGATCCCCTGCAGCGTTTTGTAGACGCCCAAAACCCAGTATTCGAGCAGGTATGCGTCGAATTGCGCCAGGGCCGGAAACAGACCCACTGGATGTGGTTTATTTTCCCGCAGATCAAAGGCCTGGGGAGCAGTCAGATGGCGACCAAGTTCGCAATCTCTTCCCGGCAGGAAGCCGAGGCGTATCTGAAACACTCCGTCCTTGGGCCGCGATTAAGGGAGTGCACCCGGCTTGTGAACCAGGTAGAAGGACGTTCGGTCAACCAGATTTTCGGATACCCTGACGACCTCAAGTTCCGGTCTTCGATGACTTTGTTTGCCAGCACCAGCTGCGAGAATGCGATCTTCAAGGATGCCTTGCAAAAGTATTTTGGCGGTGAACCCGATCGATCCACTCTTGAGCGTCTTTGAGGGTTTCCTGGGCGGGTTTTTTCACTATCCAAGACCTTAAGCGGGAGCGGTAGAAATCAAGTCGTGTTCAGCGCGGAACTGGGAGCGAAATAGGATATTTTCTTAAATGCGGGCGCCGCGCACCGAAAAAAATCCCCGCCCAAGCGAAGCTTGAGCGGGGCACCCTCGGGAGTCGAAACGAGTTCAATCGTCTTGGGCAACCCAGCTTGCGCTGCGGGACGTCTGCGGAGCGATACGAACTTAGTTCTTAGGCTGGTACCTCGACCCATACGGCCATCCCTGATTGTTCCCGCAGGGTTTCCCTGCCGTATAATGAAGGGTTCTGACTTCATCATCGTGGCGGACGGATTACGTCCGCTCAGGGACAGGGAAGGACGGGAATGGCCACCACGGACGTATCTCTCCACGAAGAGAGCCGCCAACCAGCACGAAAGCCTGTTGTAAACGACATGAGCATTCAAGTCGCGACGGTTAACGGTTCGGGCTCGCAGAGCTCCAACACGGTGCTGTTGCGCAGCATTTTTCAGATGGGAGTTCCGGTTTCGGGCAAGAACCTTTTTCCTTCCAATATTGCCGGCCTGCCTACCTGGTACACCATCCGCGCCAACAAAGACGGTTACATTGCGCGGAAAAAGGAAATCGATTTCGTCGTGGCCATGAACGCAGAGACGGCGCAGGAGGACGTGATGTCCCTGGCTCCGGGCGCAGCCGTGCTTTACGACGAGCCGTTGAACCTGAGCAGTCTGCGCTCTGACCTGATCTTTTACACCGTCCCGTACGACAAGCTGGTGGCTCCCGTGTGTCTGGAGATCGACATTGCCGAAGTCGAGAAGGCCATCCGCAAACAGTTTGCCAAGAAAGTGAAGGCTGCCAACCTCAACCTGGCGGCGGTGAAGGCAGGCTACGACTACGCTGTCGCCAACCTGGTCAAGCGCGATCCGTATTTCATCAAGCGCATGGACAAGACCGCGGGCAAAATCATCATTGACGGCAACGCGGCCGCGGCCCTGGGCTGCATGTTCGCCGGCGCCACTGTGGTCGCCTGGTACCCCATCACGCCTTCGTCGTCGTTGCCGGAGAGCATGATCGAGTACATGAAGCGCTTTCGCATCGGCCCCGACGGTAAGGCCACCTTCGCGATTGTCCAGGCTGAAGACGAACTGGCTGCGATTGGCATGGTAGTGGGCGCAGGCTGGGCGGGGGCGCGCGCTATGACCTCATCTGCCGGCCCGGGAATCTCGCTCATGGCGGAATTCGCCGGCCTGGCTTACTACGCCGAGGTCCCCGGCGTGATCTGGGACATCCAGCGCGTCGGTCCTTCCACCGGTTTACCCACGCGCACTTCGCAAGGCGATATTCTCTCCACCGCTTTTCTTTCCCACGGAGACACCAAGCACATCCTGCTGCTGCCGTGTTCGGCGGAGGAATGCTTCAGCATGGCGGGAGATGCTTTCGATTTGGCGGAACAATTTCAAACCTTGGTCTTCGTCATGTCCGATCTCGATCTCGGCATGAACAACTGGATGGCGGATCCTTTCAAGTATCCGGAGAAGCCCATCAATCGCGGCAAAGTCCTCAGCAAGGCTGATCTTGATCGGCTGGGCACGTTTGCGCGCTACCAGGACGTTGACGGAGATGGCATCGGCTATCGCACGCTACCCGGGACGGAGCATCCCGCCGCCGCGTATTTCACGCGGGGCAGCGGACACAACGAGAAAGCCCAGTACAGCGAACGCGCCGACGACTTCGAGCGCAACATGGAGCGGCTGAACCGTAAATTCGAGACGGCGCGCTCTTTCGTTCCGCGTCCGGAAGTTTCCACCGGCAAATCTAAGATCGGGATCATCGGATACGGCACTTCGCATTGGGGATTGATCGAAAGCCGCGACCAGCTGCGCCAGGAATACGACATCGAGACCGACTACTTGCGGCTCCGTGCCTATCCCTTTACCCGCGAAGTCCACGATTTTGTGAAGCAGCATGAGCGGGTGTACGTGGTGGAGCAGAATCGCGATGCCCAGATGCTCACTTTGCTTAAGCTCGACCTGGAGCCCGCGCTCCTGACGCGCATGCGCAGCATTGCCCACATCCATGGATTGCCCCTGGACGCGCGCTCGGTGACTGATGAACTCATGACCATGGAGGGCAAGTAAATGGCGACCACGACCAGCACTCCCCCGCCGAAGACCAACCGCATCGGCCTGCCGGTGGTGGAGTATCGAGGCGGCAAGACCACTTTGTGCGCGGGTTGCGGCCACAACGCAATTTCTGAGCGCATCATCGACGCCATGTACGAAATGGGCGTGCCGCCCGAGCGCGTGATTAAGCCCAGCGGCATCGGCTGCTCGTCCAAGAGCCCGGCCTACTTCATGGGACGCTCGCACAGTTTCAATGCCGTCCACGGCCGCATGCCCTCTATCGCTACCGGGGCGGTGCTGGCCAATCGCGATCTGATCGCGCTGGGCGTCAGCGGTGACGGCGACACCGCCTCGATTGGCGTGGGCCAGTTCATCCACCTGATGCGGCGCAATCTGCCCATCATTTACATCATCGAAGACAACGGTGTGTACGGTTTAACCAAAGGGCAGTTTTCCGCCACCGCCGACATGGGCTCGACCCTGAAGACTGGCGTCATCAATGATCTGCCGCCCATCGACACCTGCGCCATGGCGATCACGTTGGGTGCGACGTTCGTCGGCCGGTCCTTCTCTGGCGACAAGAAACAGTTGCACGCCATGCTGAAGGCCGCTATCGCCCATCAAGGCACGGTGATGCTGGACGTGGTCTCGCCCTGCGTGACCTTCAACGATCACGAAGGCTCCACCAAGTCTTACAAGTACATGAAGGACCACGAAGAGCCTCTGCAGGAGGTCAGTTTCGTGCCCGCTTTCGAGGACATTACCGTCGACTACGATCCCGGGACTACGACCGAAGTCACCATGCACGACGGTTCCCGCCTTCGCCTGCGCAAGCTGGAAGAGGATTACGACCCCACCAACCGGATCAAGGCGATCACCCGCCTGAACGAAGCCCACGAGCAAGGCGAGGTGCTGACCGGGGTGTTCTACGTCAACAGCAAGACGCCCACCTTCGTTGACCTGCTGAACATGACCGAGCATCCGCTGGCCACGCTGCCAGAATCGGTGGTGCGACCGGGAAGGGAAGTGCTCGAGCAGGTGATGGAAGAGCTGCGGTAGTGGCTGGTACCCAGTACCGGGTACCCAGCAGGCGGGGCTTTGGGTGGAGCAGCGTTTCAACGCTGCATTAGGGGTGCCATCCTTAAGTCGCGGCTTCAGCCTCTGAGGTAGCAACCCAGTAGTCAGTTGTCAGTAGTCAGTTGTCAGTTGCCATCGGCTTACCCACCACCTCCGCCAACTCTTTGCCTATAATCAGCGTCTGAAGTAGCGTGATCAAGACCGTCCCTCCGTCTATGACTGACTCAGGCACCGGACCGGTAAGCAAGATACTGCTGGCCGTGATATCACTGATCGTGATCGCGGCGGCGGTGCTTATCGTGAGTGGAATTCACCTGTCCAACCCTTACCTGCGAAAGAAAGTCGTGGAGATGCTCGGCGAGAAATTCCACGCCGAGGTGGAACTGAAAGATTTCCACGTATACCTCTTTCCCGGGGCACGCATCGAGGGTTCAGGACTGGCGCTGCGCCACGAAGGCCGGACCGATGTGCCTCCTCTGATTTCCATCGCCGAATTCTCTGCCGAGGCGGGCATCATGGGTCTGCTTTGGAAGCCGTGGAAGATTCAACAAGTCAGGCTCAAGGGGCTGGTCATACAAATACCGCCGCCTGCGCAAAGACGAAAACAGGATTGGTCGAAGGCGCGGAACATGCCGGTGCTGATTCGGGAGATTGTCTCCGACGATGCCGAACTGCGTTTGCTGCCCAAGACTGCCGATAAAGATCCCCACGTCTTCGCGATTCATCATCTGGTCATGCACTCGGTCGGGCTCGACCGGCCCGCATCATTTGTCGCGCAACTTACCAACGCGGTCCCGCCCGGCGAAATCGAAACCCAGGGCAGTTTCGGTCCCTGGAGCCCGGATGATCCGGGCCAGACCCCGCTGGCGGCACAATACACCTTCGACAAGGCTGACTTGGGAGTGTTCAAGGGCATCAGCGGCATGCTCTCTTCGCAGGGGAAGTTTGGCGGCGTTCTGGAGAAAATCGAAGTCGAAGGCAAGACCTCAACGCCTGACTTTGCTGTGAAGATCGGTGGTCATCCGGTGGCATTGGACACCACCTTCAGTGCCACGGTGGACGGCACCAACGGAGATACGCTCCTGCACCCGGTGACCGCCCATCTCCTCGGTACTGTCATCGTGGCCCAGGGTGGTATCGTCAAGACTCCGGACAAAGGCCGTACCATTGCCCTCGATGTGACCGTGGACCGGGGCAAGATCGAAGACTTATTGCTGCTGGCGGTCAAAGCCGACAAGCCGCTGATGTCTGGCGCGGTTAAGTTTCACGCCAAGTTCGAGCTCCCGCCCGGGAAAGGCGACATCTCCGATCGTTTGAACTTAAACGGAAAGTTCGACGTGGCACACGCCGAATTTAGCAGTCCCGAGGTCGCCGGCAAAATCGCGACTCTGAGCCGCAAGGGGCAAGGCCAACCGGAGAACCAGGATGCAGGCAGCAGCGTGTCCGAACTCGGGGGGAACTTCGTACTCGATAACGGCGTGATCACTTTTCGCGGGTTGACCTTCAGCGTCACTGGAGCGGATGTGACCTTGAACGGCAGATACGGCCTGGATAAGGGGGACCTCAACTTCCACGGCAAGCTGCGCATGCAGGCCAGGCTTTCCCAGACCATGACTGGCGCGAAGTCATTTTTGCTCAAGGCCTTCGATCCCTTCTTTCGCAAGAACGGTCAAACCGAAATCCCCATCAAGATTACGGGGACGCGCGAGCACCCATCGTTCGGCCTCGATTTTCGCCGCAAAGACAAAGAAACGGGAGAGTAAGGAAAAGGAAATCGGGGAATTAGGAATTGAGTAATTGTGAAATTTGGAAATCGCATCGGGTTTTCGATTACACATTACTGAATTACCCAATTGCTTTCTCCGTTGCCTGGCGCGAAACTTTTGCCCGTGATATGGGTTGAGGCTTAAGATGGATTGATTCTGAAGATCGCCGACCGGCAAGTTCAAGGAGCGAGCATGAAGGCTCTGATTCTAGCGGTTTCGATTGTGATGGTTTTAACTCTGGGCGTCTGGGGGGAAAACCCGCCGAGTGGGCAGGCGCATGCGGGTTTGGAGGCGCACCGGCAAGAGGCACGCAACAACCCGGAACGTAGGCACCACCGTCGTCGGCACCACCGCCATCATCGGCGTCACCAGGGCGCGTAACCGCTCGAAGCCCACAACGGGGCACCCGCCCTCGGCTGGCCAACGGAGTAACGCTCCACAGTTTGCAGGAATAACGGCGAACCTCGGCGGCTGAAAGGCGGGGTTTTCTGCAACTGACGGCACGGCTGAAGTCGTGCCCTTCCCAGAATCATGCTCTCCCGGAATCACGCTCTACCTAACCCATCGGGACGCGCGTTTCTCTTCACCCGGTTCAGTCGCGATCCTATTGCTGCGTCTTGGCCGTGGTTCCTGAGGTCGCGACTCCCAGCTTGCGCAGACGCTCCCTGGCCTGCAGGGCCTCGTTTGACTTGGGGTAGCGCTGGATCACGTGGCGCAGCGCCGCAATTCCGGCTTCCTGCTGTCCCAGTTCGACCAGAGCCAGGCCTTTCTTAAGCTCGGCCGAGGCTGCCTTGTTCCCGTCCGGGAAGCTCTGCAAGACCTGATCGTAGCTCTTGACCGCGGCCTGGTAGTTTCCCTGGCGAAACTGAATGTCGGCCAGATAGAAATTCGAATTTCCCGCCAGATCGGTATTGGGATAGAACTTCACATAATCGGCAAATTCCTGAGCCGCCAGATCATTCTTTCCCGCCTGATAGTCGCGCAGGGCGTTGTTGTAGAGCACGTCCGGGGGCGGCGCTGACGCCTGCTGTTGTTGCTGGGTCTGCTGGACGGCGATGCTCTGTTGGGTTGACTGCATGTCCTCCAGTTGCTTGCTGACTTTACCTAGGCGCGCCTTGAGTTCGTCCAGGGTGTCATTCAAGGACTGGATCTGGCCGGAAAGTTGGTCCACGTGAGCGCCGCTGTCGGTCTGCTGCTTCTGCAACGTGGTCTGCAGGTCCGTAACTGATGCAGCCACCTTGTTGGCGCGGTCAGTACTCTGCTCGATCAGGTGCTGCATCACGCCCATGCGCTCGTCAAAGGACTGCTGCATGTGCGCGATCCGGTCCTGCAGATCCTGCACCTGGGTCTGCAATTGAACCATTTCCTTGTTCACGCCCCAGGCCGGCGTCAGGCCTGACCAGAGCCCGGCCAGCAGAGCCAGTACGACCGTGTATCGCTGAATTTTCATAGTCCGTTTCCTAACATGCGAAGAATATGTGGCACGTCCGGGCCAGAGGACATAAGGACAAAGAGCGATCAGGTACCCGCTATCCGAGGATAACGCGTCCGCGCACGCAATGCACTTCGTACTTGCGGAATGGAGTGTGGGTGGAGCAGGCCTTCAGGCCTGAATAACCGCAGTTTTGCGATGGGCTTCAGCCCCCGAGGTCCCTCTGCGGCTGAAGCCGTATTGCGCCGCCACCTATGGCAGCGCTAAAGCGCGGCTCCACTCAAGATCAGACTCCACTCAAAACATCCACAGCCCTACTTCTGGTACACGAAGTGACCGCGCCGGTTCTGCTGCCAGCACTGCTCCGTGGACTCGGTGCAGAACGGTTTTTCCTTCCCGTAGCTGATGGTCTTGATGTGATCGGCGCTGACGCCGTTCTGAACCAGGGCGTTGCGCACGGAATTGGCCCGGCTATCGCCCAGCGCCAGGTTGTATTCGGTTGAGCCTCGCTCGTCGCAGTGTCCCTCGATGGTGAAGGTGATGTTGGGATGCTGCTTCAGGAAGTCCGCGTCACCCTGCAGGGCAGGCTGCTGGTCGGGATTGACGTCGCTCTTGTCGTAATCGAAGTAGATGTCCTTGACGGTTTGGGAGAACAGTTCTTCCTCGGTAGCCGAGGGCTGAGGGGGTGGCGGCGGAGGCTGAGTCACGGTGACCCGTGCTGTCGCCTGCTGCGTCCCTCCCGCTCCCTTCGCGGTCAGGGTGTAGGTGGTCGAGTCCGCCGGGGTGACGGTTTGCGACCCATTGGTTTGCAGCGCGCCGATCCCATCGATGCTGACGTCGGTCGCATTGCTGGTCTGCCAGGTCAGGGTCGTGGACTGGCCCTTTTCCACAGTATTCGGGTTAGCGGCGAGCGAAGCTGTGGGCGCAGCCGGGGGTGGCGGCGGTGGCGGTGGCGGCGGAGCCACCTTCTTTTTGCAGGCGCCCAGCATCATGATGGCGCCCAACGCGAACACTAGCATCATCCATCTCAGTTTTTGTTGCTTCACTCTCTCCTCCGTACTCTTCGGGCGCATATACGGTTGCACCCGCTTCAGGTCCAGAGAGGGGGAGGACAGCCCCGCCTCTTCCGGGAATTGACTGCACGACACGCGAACTATGAGTCCAGAACGATCACTTCCAGCTCCAGTTGGGTTGAGTATTCGCGCCCGCGAATGTCAACTGTTTCTGGTTGGTACCATCGGCCAGCATGGTCCATATCTGCAGGCTTCCTGCCCGGCTGGACTGAAAAATGATGTGCCGTCCATCCGGTGACCAACATGGGAAATCATTTCGTCCGCCATCGTGAGTCAGCTGCACCCACTGCTTGCTGGCGATGTCCATGATGTAGATATCCTGCGCGCCGGGCGCTCCCGGGCCATATTTGCGCATCCAGGAAACAACCAGAAATTGTCCGTTCGGGGACCATGCCGGCGACACCGCATAACCCTGGTCAGTCATTCGTTGTACGTTGGTGCCGTCGGTCTCCATGGTATAGACCTGCGGCAGCCCGGTGCGGCCGCTCACCCATGCGATCTGTGCGCTGGTCTTGCGATTCCACGCCGGCGAGACGTCCGGACCTTTGAACGAAGTAAGCCGCTTCAGATTCGTCCCGGACGAATCCGCGGTGTAGATCTCGGGGTCGCCGCTGCGTGAGGAAGAGAAGGCCAGCTTGGTTCCGTCGGCAGACCACGCCGGCGACAGGTTGGTTCCCCCGAACCGGGGGAACGCTACCACCCGGTTCAGTTCGAGCGAGTACATCAGGATTTCCCAGCCGGTTTTGGTCAAAGAACTGAAGGCGATACGTGACCCGTCGGGCGAGACCCGCGGAGACAGGGAAATCGCGTTCAGGTGAGTGACGGCACGCTGGTTCGCGCCGTCATAATCCATGGCCCAAATTTCCTTGTGCCCGCTGCGGTTGCTGACAAAATAGACCTTGCTCTCGGCGATGCCGGCAATGCCGCCGCCCAGCCGGAAAATAATCTCGTCGGCAAATTTGTGTGCGATCAGCCGGGCTGCGTCGCTGCTGGCGGCGTCCTGGTACTGCTTGCCCAGGACCTGCGGCGAAGTCACATTCTTCACATCGTAAAGCCAGCCCTGCACAGTCATGCCGTTGGCGGACGCGCCCAGGTTGCCGAAGGCCAGCATGGCCGCATTCGGCGGAGGCGCGCTCCAGCCTTCGAACTTCACATCCGCGGGAGTTCCGACCTGTCCCAGGGGATAAAAGCTCTTCGAAACCATGTCGAAGATGCCGGCGTTGTCCAGGTCATTCCACAAAGTTTCATTGAACACCTTGAGCAGTTCGACGTTCCTGGGGTCCTGATTGGCGGCGTTAAAATCAGGGACCGCGAGGCGCACTTTTTCCACGCCCAGACCGGTGCCGGTGCGGATCCAGTCCTGCGCAAAGCTCGAGGTCAACAGCAAGAAAGGCAAAAATATTTTGAGAAAAAATTTCATCAATGATCGCATCCTCACAACTGCCACTTGTTATCTCTTGTAATCGAACCAGAACTCGACCGAAACCTTATTCGCGGCATAATCCGAGGGCAGGGGACCAAAAGTGTCAATGCGCTGAATGGCCCGGGTTGCCGACTGATCCAGCGAGGGCACGCCGCTGGACTGCTCCACCTGTACGTTGGCGGGCCGCCCGTCGCGCAGGACATCGAACGTGATGTACACCCGCTGGGCCGCGCTGATGCGTGGGTCCACCTCATATTTGAGCCAGTTTTCGGAAACCTTCTGCTGTACCACATGCACATACCAGGCATAGCGCGAGCCGAAGTCGCCACCTCCGCCGGTGAAGCCGAAGCCTCCCTTGGCGCCGGGTGCGGTGAATGTGCCGTAAGGTCCGCTGACCGGGCCTCCTTGGCCGAACGGGACTACGTTGTCCGCTTCCTCAACCGGTTCGGGCTTGGCCTTCTCCTTGGTGGCGGTGATCTTCGGCGCCGGCTTGGTCTTCGAAATCTTGTCCGGGATTGGAATCGCATCCGGCTCCGGGACTTTTTCCACCGCCTTGGGCTGGGACTGGGTGAGACCCTTGGAGTCGTTGGCCAGGACGTTCTGCGTCTGCACCGGATTGGCCGGCAACGGGACCGTGCTCACCAGCATGACTCCCATAGCGTCGCCGCCCCCGCCCGCGCCCCAGCCTTCACCACGGCTGGCCGGGACGACCACCGCGTAAAGAAGGATCGAGGCGACCACCGCGAGGTGCAGTCCCAGCGACCAGGTGAGGTTGCGGCCCCAGCGCTCGTGTTCGAAGAAAATCTCAGGGTTTGCGGCCATGCGTGTCCAGCGGTTGAGTCACGATGCTGACATTGGTGATGCCAGACGATTTCACGGCGTCCATGACGGTCGCGAAGGCGCCGAAGGGCACATCTTCATCGGCGCGCACGAAGATGGACTGGTGCTGCGGGTCGCGTATCTTCTGTTTGAGCTTGGCGCCGATTTCATTGATGTTGATGGCGTCGTTGCCCAGAAAAACCCGCTGTTGCTTGTTGATGCTGATTACCAGCCGCTCTTCGGTGATCTCCTTCACAGTGCGGGTTTTGGGCACGTTGACCTCAATGCCGGATTGCAGCACCGGCGCGGTCACCATGAAGATGATCAGCAGGACCAGTACGACGTCCACCAGGGGCGTGATGTTGATGTCGGAGAGGGAAGTTTGAGTTCGTCCGTTCGACGCCGTAAAGGCCATTACCGCTGCACCCCCGGAGCTTCAGCCGTTCGGTACGCCGGCGCAGGTTGCTGGCGCTCGACAGCGTTCAGCATCTCCAGCGCGAAGTCATCGCCGCGGGCGGCAAGTTCCCGAATCGATCCGCCGATCAGGTTGTAGGCGATGACCGCGGGAATCGCGGCGGCCAGCCCAGCCGCCGTGGTGATCAGCGCCTCAGAGATTCCCGGCGCTACCGCGCGCAGAGTCGCAGCCCCGGCTGTCCCCAGGCCGTGAAAGGCGTCAATAATGCCCCAAACGGTTCCAAACAAACCGACAAACGGCGTTACCGCTCCGGTGATCGCCAGCCAGGGCAGGTTGCGCTCAAAGCGCGTGAGTTCTTCCGAATTCGCAATCTGCATGGCCCGTTGAATCGCCAAGGGATTCCTTACCGCCCCGGTAGTCACCGCACCCTGACGCCGGTATTCCTCAAATCCGCCTTCAAACACTCCCACCAGCGGGCTGGGCCGGAACTGCTCCGCAACTGCGCCCACATCCTGCAACCGTTGCGCTTTGCGGAAAGCGCGCACAAAACGGCCGCTTTGCACCCGCGCCCGCCGCAACACGCTCCACTTGGAAAGAATAATCGCCCAGGAAATCAGACTGAATATGAGGAGAAGAAGCAAAACCGCTTTGGCGACCGGGCCGGTTTCGCCCACCAAGTCAATAATTTCGCCGCCGACCACCGCTGCCAGCAAGGGATACAGATTCATTGGTTTTCAGGATTATTCCTGCTTCGATTATAGACCATGGTTGCGGGCCAGATTCAGAGGGAATCGCATCCATAACCCCGAGGGTGTGCAAAAGCACGGCCTCAGACGACGCATGCGAAGGTCGAAGTAACAATCGGAGATCCAAAAACTGATAACCGAGAACTCAAAACTAACAACTGACTACCTAAAAAAACCACGACCTCATACGGTGGCTTTCGGTCTTGGAGGACTTCAACTAGGAACGCCCGACGACCTCCGAGCAGTTGAGCTAAAATCGCGTCCATGAAAAGAAGAACAATACTGCAATCCATTCCCGCGCTGGCGCTTCTGGGCGCTACCGCTTCAGCTGACCCGCGACAGGCTGGATCGGGGCAGAAATCAACCTCGGTCTACGAGCTGCGGGTCTATCACGCTTATGAAGGCAAGCTTGACGACCTGCTGACACGTTTCCGTGACCACACCACACGACTGTTCGAGAAGCATGGGATGAAGAACATCGCATACTGGACTCCGACCGATGATCCCTTGAAAGGCAAGACTCTCGTCTACGTGATCGCGCACCCCAGCCGGGAAGCTGCCACTGCCAACTGGAAGGCATTTGGCGAGGACCCGGAATGGCAAAGCGTGCGTGACAAGTCCGAGGCCAACGGAAAGCTGGTGGAGAAAGTCGATTCCACTTTTATGGTCCTGACCGATTTCTCGCCGGTGGTGTGACATTAGCAATTCAACTTCCGGACCCCTCACCGCCTTGCCGTCGAAATCAGTTTTGGCATGACATTTTTTCGTTTTGGACAAGACCCGGCAAAGGTGGTATTGATGATTGAAAACTTGTCTTCTCAGCTCGGGTACAGGCTCACGCGTCGATGGGGGAGATAGACAGGCCTGATTCTTGAACGAGCGGAAACAAGTCCTCGGCACAGGAGCGCCTGTCGCGAATCCATCCTGGAAAAGGGGGAGTAAACCATGCGCCTCTGGATCCCTTTAGCGGTATTGAGTCTTATCCTCGCCTCTGCCTCCTCTGCTTCCCGTCCGACCGAAGCACCTACCGGTTTCGACAACAAAAGCAACGGCGTCACCGACGATGCGACTCATGAAGCCGATCAAATGAGATTCGAGGAAGTCGAGCTGGTGAGTGATGGCCTGGGGCCGCTCTATAACGCACAGTCCTGCCGCGAATGCCACCAGAGTCCAGTTTCAGGGGCTGCCTCCCAGGTCGCGGAATTACGCGTCGGCCACCTGGGGCCAGACGGGCATTTCCGCACTCCGGAAATTCCGATCGCTCACGGAGCCGAGGTGATCTCTGGCCGGTCTCTGGTGAATGATCGCGCGATTTGTCCCAACGCTGCTTTTCCCGACAAGGAAATTCAGGAGCGAGCTCCAGATACCGAGACCATCCGGACGTTTCGCCTTTCTTTGAGTCTCTTGGGAGATGGCTTCGTCGAGGCGGTAGCCGATCAAACCCTCATCGATCTCGCCCAGCAACAATGCAAATCTTCACATCGGAAAATCTGCGGACAGGTGCTCCAGGTCCCCATCGTAGAAGCACCCGGACAGATGAGCGTGGGGAGGTTCGGTTGGAAAGACCAGCACGCGAGCTTGCTATCGTTCGCCGGTGACGCTTACCTCAACGAGATGGGCATCACAAACCGCCTGCAACCGGATGAGGCAACCAATCTTTGCAACGCTAGCTCGGAGCCGAATGACAAGCCAGGACCGGACGGCCTCTCCGACATTGACCACTTCGCCCGGTTTGTTCGAGCCACCAAAGCGCCGGCGCGTGATTCCCAGCTCGCGAGCGGAGCACTTGCCAAGAAGGGCGAAGGCCTTTTCGACAAGATCGGTTGCGCGACTTGCCACGTCGAATCCTTGACTACTGCTCCTGCTGGCACGAAGATCAACGGCGGAACGTTCACGATTCCAGCCGCGCTCGGGTCAGTCACATTTCATCCGTGGGGCGATTTCTTGATGCATGACCTCGGTACGGGCGACGGAATCCTGCAGGCCACCCGGGAACATTACGGAAAGAGAGTCTTCCAGGCGATGTCGGACTATCTTTCGAAACAGGACTTCGAGGGCAGTCGGAACAAAATACGCACCGCGCCTCTATGGGGAGTCCGCTTGCGCCCACGATTGATGCACGACGGCGAATCCCTGACCCTTCGCGACGCGATCCAGCGGCACCGCGGCGAGGCAATCCATATAAGTCAGAAATTTGAAAAACTGAAGGAGGAGGAGCAGGAAGCTATCATCGAGTTCTTGAAGTCTCTGTGAACTCCCCCGGGGGCGGGCCAGACTTTCTTCTCCCGTTGAACAGAGTCCACTGCGAAGTGCGCGATCCCTCCACGCTCTGCTCCCTTTAACCTGGTGCACCATTATGGTGTATACTGGTGCTATGCCAGCCTCAAAACAAGTGCGGCGCAGCCTGACGCTTCCGGCGCAGGTGGCCAAACAGGTGGACAGCATCGCGAAACGTCGGCGACTGAGCGACAACCGTGTGCTCGTAGAGCTGATCGAATTGGGAATCGAAGCGCGCGAACGGAAAGAGAGGGCCTTCTTCGAATTGGCGGAACGGTTCCGCGCATCGAAGGACCCGGAAGAAGTAAAGGAGCTAGGGGACGAGTTGGGACAGTTCGTGTTCGGTGAATAATGGCCCAGATCGAAACCTGGTCGCGGCTTCCCCAGACCATTCGCGATCATCTTGTCGAGCGTATGCGCGACCGCAAGATTAGCCTCGCCGATCTCAACCAACTCCGCATCTGGATCGATTCAAAGCCCGATGTGCCCGAGGGCGCATGGTACAAGGATTTTGGATCGTTCAAGATCTGCGGTGAAGGGGACTTATCCAAAGACGTTTTTGCTCGCCGGGCAAACGGCCTCAGGCCGAAAGCTTTAGAGCTTTGATTCGTCGGATTGTTTCAAGGTCGAGTTTCAAGATCCTGCCGAGCCCTGCTCGGCCTGGACGAGCGAGGATGCTCGTTCCTCCATCGAACAGTCCTGCTTTTAGAAGCCGCTCGTGGGTGGGTTCGTGCTATCCTGCGCTCAACTCTCCAGCTTAATTCTGTGTTCCAGATTCTGTGTCCCAGGATGGCCGGTGCTCGTCGAACTGCGGCTTGAAAATTACGCGGTCGTGGACAACCTGGCGGTCGAGTTTGCGCCCGGACTGAATCTGCTGACCGGCGAAACTGGCGCCGGAAAATCCATTCTCATTGATGCGCTAGCCCTTCTGCTGGGCGACAAGGCATCTGCGGACGTGATTCGCTCCGGAGTGGACAAAGCTACGATCTCCGCCGTCTTTGAAGTCGAAGGCGGAGCGGAGAAGACCGTCACCGAAATTCTCGAAAACAATGGTATCGACCAGGAAGGTGAATCGATAATCTTGCGGCGGGAGATTGCCGCGGGCGGCAAGGGCCGGGTGTTCGTCAACAACCAGCCGGCGACCGTGGCGGTTTTGCGCCAACTCGCGCCGTATCTGGCTACCATTCACGCTCAGAACGAGTCCCTGCTTTCGTTCGATGCTGCCACTCGGCTGCGATTGCTGGATACCTTTGCCAATACGCAGATCGAGGCGACCACGGAAGCGTTTTCCAAGTGGAAGGATATTCATAGTCGCATCGAGGAACTCCAGCGCGATGAGCAGGACCGCTTGCGCCTGCTCGACCTGTGGACGTTTCAGGCTCACGAAATCGAAGCCGCCAGGCTGCAGCCCGGAGAAGATGAGCGCCTGGAGACGGAAAAGCGCGTGCTGGCCAATGCGGAGAAGATCCACAGCGCGGCCATGAACGCTTTCGATCTGCTCTACGAAGGCGAGGCTTCGACTTCAGCGTCGCTGCGTACGGCGCAGAAGCACATTGAAGAGCTCGCCCGCTACGAGCCGAAATTTCAGGAGACCATGGCGACGCTCGAGACTGCCCGCATTAGCGTCGAAGACGTCGGCGCCAGTCTTCGGGACTATGCCGGCGGCATCGAGGCTTCGCCCGAACATCTGGCGGAAGTGGAAGACCGGCTCGCGGCCATCGACCGGCTCAAGCGCAAGTATGGGCCAGCCCTCGAAGACGTGATCAAGCACGGCGCAGAAGTCAGCCGCAAACTTGCGGAGATGGAAAATAAAGACGAGGTTCTCCGTCAACTTCGCCAAGCGTTGGCGCAGGCAGCGGACGAATATCTGGATGCGGCGCGCGCCCTTTCGAGGAAGCGCTATGAAGCTGCGCGAAAGCTGGAAAAACTGGTCGAAGCTGAGATCAACGATCTGGCCATGAAGTCCAATTTTCGCATCGAGGTTAGCGGCACAGACGAGGAAGGGAACTGGACGGCCTCTGGTTTCGACCAGGTGGTTTATATGATTTCGACCAACCCCGGCGAACCCTTGCGTCAACTGGAAGATATTGCTTCCGGGGGAGAATTATCCCGCGTGATGCTGGCGCTCAAGGCGAGTGTGGAAGCGGCGTCGGGCAAGAAGCGGAATTCCGGAGCGCAGCGCACCCTGGTGTTCGACGAAATCGACATCGGCATCGGTGGCCGGGCGGCGGAGGCCGTGGGAAAGAAGCTCAAGAGCCTTTCGCGGTCAAACCAGGTGTTGTGCGTGACCCACTTGCCCCAGATCGCCACGTTTGCCGACCATCACTATGTGATCGAGAAGAAGGCTGTGGCTGGCCGGACCCGGACCAGCGTTCACCTGATCACCGGGGAAGAGCGAACCGAGGAAGTAGCGCGAATGCTGAGCGGCGCCAAGCTGACCGAAACCTCTCGCAAGCATGCCGAGCAGATGCTCAAGACAAACGCCTGAGGTTTACTTGAACGCTCGGTGTGCAAACCCAGATGCATCCCCCGCAAACAAGATGTTATCCTCTACGCCAGAGACGGGCTGGCGTTCGACTATTCCCTAAACCCGGGGAAGATTAGCGCAACAACTTACGGCACGACCAGGAGAAGTTCATGAATCGGAAGGGCCTCGGATATGTCTTGGTTTTCGCAGGAATGCTTTGCCTCATAGGTCTGACGAGTTGTGCGCACGAGCAACAGTTGACCTCCATCAGCATCCAACCCACGACTGAAGACTTCGGGGCGACAAACATCCCGGTGAGTGCGGACGCAGGTCTGAACGTTCAGCTCAGAGCGCTGGGTTCCTACATACATCCGCCGGTGACCAAGGACATTACGGCCCAAGTGACTTGGACCTCGAATACGCCCGACATGGTAACGGTGAGCTCTACCGGCCTGGCGACCGCCACCGGCCTCTCTTGCGGAAGTACTCTGATTTCCGCCACCATGACCACGAACCAGAGCATTGGGAATATATCCTCGTCCGGGGCGATCGTAACTGGTTTCATGACCGCGAATGTGAAGTGCTTCAGCGCAACCGGAGGCGGAGGATCGCCAAACCTCACCGTGAACTTCGCAGGTACAGGGTCTGGAATCGTGACCAGTTCGCCTTCCGGCCTGGGGTGTGCCAGCACTTGCAGCGGAACTTTCACGAGTGGTACTGCCGTCACGTTGACGGCCACCCCGAACGGGTCCACGTTCGGAGGCTGGTCAGGGTGCGACTCGGTGGCAGGTCAGGCTTGCAACCTGACCTTGACTGCTGATCGCTCGGTGGTGGTGACCTTTAACTGACGAACCGGGCAGTGACCCTGAAGAGCGAGCGTTCGCTGCGAATACAATCGTCAGGGGCGCTGGCTTGCAACGCCTTCCGCGGCACCGCATGGAACCAACCTGAAACTGGGTTCGGGACCGCGTGACGGGGCTCATTCCTTGCAAAAAGCCTCGCAGTCAGCTAGCATTGATTAGCTAACCATAGTTAGCTAATCATGAAAACCATCACCATTCACAAGGCCAAGACCCAACTCTCAAAGTTGATCGAACAAGCCTGCCGGGGGGAAGAGATCGTGATTGCGCGCGGCAAGCAGCCGGTCGCAAAACTGGTAGGGTTAGGCTCGACGCGCAAGAAGCGGACTCCGGGAAGGCTGGCTGGAAAAATTTCCTGCGCGCCGGATGCATTTGCCCCGCTTACCGACAAGGAGATGGCGGACTTGGGGTTTGAATAAGTAACCTCGGATGAACGTCCTACTCGATACTCACGTCTTGTTCTGGTGGTTCAGCGACGCAAGTAAACTGTCGAAGCGTGCCATCGCAATCATGGGCGACCCGGACAACACGGTGCTGGTTTCGGCGGCAACGGCGTGGGAACTGGCAATCAAGACGAATCTCGGAAAAATCGATGCACTTCCGCTCGTCGTGGAGTTGGGCCGGTTCGTGGAGCTGGAAGGATTCATGGAGCTGCCCATCGGCATTGAGCAAGCCGCCAGGGCGGGATTGCTTCCGGCGCATCATCGTGACCCGTTTGACAGGTTGCTGGTGGCCCAAGCGCAGTCCCTACATGTGCCCATTCTCAGCGCTGACCAAGTGATGGATCGATACGACATCAAGCGTCTCTGGTAGCGGTCCCCGGCTGTTGCCGTTCGCTGCTCTGAATTCCCCAATCACTGCTAATCCTATGCATTTCTACGGCTTACGTTGACCAACTGGGTACTTGTCCGATACTCTAGTTGTTAACTACCCATAGGGGACGTGTACCCTAAGAAGGCAGAGTATGACCGCACATCAGAACGAAGATCGGGACGAAAAGACGTTGCTTTTGCTTAAGCCCCGCGGCTTTTGTGCGGGCGTGGTGCGCGCCATAGATATTGTCCGCATCGCCCTCGAGGCCTTTGGGCCGCCGATCTACGTGCGCAAGGAAATTGTCCACAACCGCTTTGTGGTCGAAGAACTGCAAGGCAAGGGGGCCATTTTTGTCGATAGCGTCGAAGAAGTCCCAAATGGGGAACGGGTAATTTACAGCGCCCACGGAGTCTCGCCTGAAGTGCGCGAGGCCAGTGAACATCGCGGGCTGCGCGTGATTGACGCCACCTGCCCCCTGGTCACAAAGGTCCACGTGGAAGCGGTGAAGTTTGCCAAAGAAGGCTATTCGCTGATGCTGATCGGTCATCGCGACCACGATGAAGTTATCGGGACGCTCGGCGAAGCGCCCGTCGTGACTCAGGTGGTCGGCTCGCCCGAGGAAGTGGCTTCGCTGACTGTGGCAGATCCCAGCCGGGTAGCATATCTGACGCAGACTACTCTGAGCCTGGATGAAACCAAGGACATCATTTCCGCTTTGCGGAAGCGGTTCCCCAACATCAAGGGCCCGGCAGCGCAGGACATCTGCTATGCCACCGAGAACCGTCAGGTGGCGGTGAAGCATGTGGCTTCGGACGCTGAACTGTTGCTGGTGGTTGGCTCCGATAACAGTTCCAATTCCAATCGTTTAGTGGAAGTAGCGCGCAATTTGGGCACAGACTCGCATCTAATCGACAGCTACCGCAATATCCGGCCGGAGTGGCTGGAAGGCGTAAAGACGATTGCGCTGACGGCGGGTGCCTCGGCTCCGGAATGTTTGGTTGAGGAAGTCGTGAAGTTCCTGGGTACGGAAGGCTTCACCAATGTGCAGGAAGTCGAAGTCATGCCCGAGAACGGAGTAAATAGAAGCTTATATGGAAGACACCTCCCCCCTCTTTTCCACTAGCCCATCTCTTGGTGCCCCGTCTGCCCTGCCGATGCGTTTCGGGAAAATTGATGATCTAGTCAGCCGGGTTGCCGCCGCCATTGACGGGGCGCGCAACAGCCTGTTCTCCGAGCAGCACGAAGAAGGCTACTGGTGCGGGGAACTGGAAGCCGACGCCACGCTCGAAGCCGACTACATTCTCCTGCACGTCCTTCTGGGAACGGGCAATCCCGAGCGCATGGCCAAGGCGGCGCGCTACATCGTGCAACATCAGAATGAGGACGGAGGCTGGGGGATTTATGCGCACGGACCGTCGAACATCAGCGCCTCGGTCAAGTGCTACTTCGGGCTGAAGCTGGCTGGCTATGCTGCCGATCAGCCAGAACTGGTTCATGCCCGCAAAAAGATTCTGGAAATGGGCGGCGTCACCCAGGTCAATACTTTTACCAAGATCTATCTCTGCTTCTTTGGGCAGTACGATTACGACGCGGTACCAGCCATCCCACCGGAGATTGTTCTGTTTCCCAAATGGTTCTGGTTCAACATCTACGAGATTTCTTCGTGGTCGCGGACCATCCTAGTGCCGCTGTCAATCTGCTACGCCAAGAAGCCGTTCAAGAAGATACCCGACGAACTGGGCGTGGAGGAGCTGTTCGTGGGCGGGCGCGACAAGTCGCGTATGCATTTGCGCTGGGACAAGAAGCTGTTCTCCTGGCGCAACTTCTTCCTTTCGCTCGACCGCATGACGCACTGGTTTGAACGGGTACACATCCGTCCTTTGCGGTCACTGGCGTTGAAGGTTGCGAAAGAGTGGATGCTGAAACGCTTCGAGATGAGCGATGGGTTGGGCGCGATCTTTCCTTCCATGATGAATTCCATCATCGCTCTGCGCTGCCTCGGGTATTCCGTCGACGATCCCCAGGTGATTCGGGCCATGGATGAGTTCGAGAAGCTGGGCATCGAAGAGAAAGACACGTTCCGCATGCAACCCTGCAAATCTCCGGTGTGGGACACGGCCTACGCCTTGTTCGCGCTGGGGGAAAGCGGTGTGCCGGCCAGCGATGCGCGGATGGTCAAGTGCGCCGACTGGATCCTGCAGAAGCAGGTGCGCATGGCCGGCGATTGGAAGGTAAAGAACAAAGCGGGCCAACCCGGCGGCTGGTATTTCGAGTTCAACAACGAGTTCTATCCCGACGTGGACGACAGCGCCATGGTTTGTCTGGGGCTGACTCACGTGGAGCATCCCAACGGACGTTACCAGCGCGAGTCCGTACAGCGCGCCATCGACTGGATTCTTTCCATGCAATGCCGTAACGGCGGCTGGGCCTCGTTCGACAAGAACAACGACCGCATGGTGTTCCAGTACGTACCCTTCGCCGACCACAACGCCATGCTGGACCCGGCAACCGTCGACATTACCGGCCGCATCCTGGAAATGCTGGCGGCTTACGGCTACGACAAGAACCAACCCGCGGTGAAGAAGGCGATCCGGTTCATCCGCGACCAGCAGGAGCCGGATGGGTCCTGGTTCGGGCGCTGGGGCGTGAACTATCTGTATGGAACCATGCAGGTGCTGCGCGGCCTGGAAGCGATGGGAGTCGACCATCACGAGCCGTATGTGCAGCAAGCGGCGGAATGGATCCGCATGGTGCAAAACCCCGATGGCGGATGGGGAGAAACCTGCGACTCGTACGACGATCCCGACACCAAGGGAGTCGGGCCCAGCACTCCGTCGCAGACGGCTTGGGCCATCCTGGGATTGCTGGCGGCGAACGACACGCGCAGCGATTGCGTGGTTCGAGGCATCGCCTACCTTCTACGTTCGCAGAAAAAAGATGGCTCCTGGGACGAGCCTTACTTCACCGGAACCGGCTTCCCGCGCGTGTTCTACCTCATGTACCACATGTACCGGCAGTATTTCCCGCTGATCGCGCTGACGACGTACAAGAAGGTCATGGCGGAGAGAAACGGCAATTAGCACAGCGGCACTTAGCAATTGGCATTTGGCACTTAGCCCTTCCGCGCTCAGTGCTGGGCACCGCAAGGGCCAAATGCTAATTGCCAAGTGCTAAATGCTAGCTTTTGTCACCGGCGCGACTGGTTTCGTAGGCAGCCATGTCGCCCGCGTCCTGGCTGAGAACGGCGCCGATCTGCGGTTGCTGGTGCGCTCCAGCAGCGATCTTCGGAATATTCAGGAACTCAACGTCGAGCGGGTGACCGGGGACCTGCGCGAGGCAGCGTCACTGAAGAAGGGCGTGACAGGATGCGACGTGGTGTTTCACGTCGCCGCCGACTACCGGCTGTGGGTTCGCGATCCGGACGAGATGTATCGCGCAAATGTTGAAGGCACGCGGGCGATTCTGCAGGCGGCGCGCGAAGGCGGAGTCCGGCGAGTGGTTTACACATCCAGCGTCGCAACCATGGGGTTTTCGAACGGGCATCTTGCGGATGAGAATTCCCCGGTTTCCCTGGCCAACATGATCGGGCATTACAAGCGCTCGAAATTTATGGCGGAAGAGATCGCAATGGAAGCTGGCAAATCGGGGATGGATGTTGTGGTAGTGAACCCCACGACCCCGGTGGGCGAGCGGGACATCAAACCGACTCCAACCGGGCGGATCGTCGTGGACTTCCTGAAGAAAAAATTTCCTGCCTATGTGGATACAGGGTTGAATCTGGTTGATGTCGCCCAGTGCGCCCGGGGCCACGTGGCGGCGCTGGAGAAGGGAAGAAGCGGCGAGCGCTACATTCTGGGCGGTGAGAACCTGACCCTGAAACAGATTCTGGATAAGCTGGCCGCCGTCACCGGTCTGCCGTCGCCCAGGATAAGAGTTCCCTATGTGGTTGCCCTGGCGACCGGGGTAGTGGATCAGGTGGTCACGGGCTATCTTCGCAACCGTGAACCGCGGGCGACCATCGACGCGGTGCGCATGGGGCGGAAGAAGATGTTCGTGTCGTCGTCCAAGGCTGAGCGTGATCTGGGATGGCAGACGGTGCCGGTTGAGGGCGCGCTGAGACGGGCAGTGGAGTGGTTCCAGGCGAACGGATACGCGTGAAGCAACAGTGAACCCCAGCGGCTGAAGCCGGGTCTTTTGCGGCGACGGATGGCACGACTGGAAGTCGTGCCCTTCCCAAAAGCTCGGAGGTAGGTTCTTAGTGACTGTGTGGGACCGGGTCGGAGCCTGCCCTGAGCGAAGTCGAAGGGACCCGGTCAGGCCGAACAAGTCTCGGCCTGAGCCGGCTTAAAGGAGTCGACAAAAGTGATTGCTCCAGCTATAGCGAAGCGGATAAGCCCGATGCTGGCGGTTGCGGACATGGACGAAACCATTGTGTTTTACCAAGAGGTGCTTGGGTTCGCTCCAACGATGACGTCGCCAGAGTATTCAATCGTCGCGCGTAATGGCCAGACCATTCACTTCATGAAGGCCGCATCCGAGGATGTCATGAAGTGTGTAAGGGGACACACCGAGATATACATTGAGGTTTCCGGCATTCATGCGCTATGGGAGCATGTGAAAACGTTCAAGGACCGCTACAAAATCAGAGATTTATTTGACCGGGAGTACGGGATGACCGAGTTCCATATCGGAGATCCGAACGAGTGCCTGGTATTTGTAGGGGAGCGGACGTCCAGATGACAAAGCATTCAAAGTGTGACTCGCTAGCCAGACTCGGCAGGAATTGACATTGCCCAACACCGCAAGAGTCGCGATCGTAGCCGCCCTGGAGCGAGAAGTGCGCCCGCTGATCAAGCACTGGCAGGCGGTCGAACGGGAACATGATGACCGAAAGTACAAATTCTTCGAGCACGGCCAAACCGTGCTGCTGTGCGGCGGCATCGGGGCGAATGCGGCGCGCAGAGCAACCGAGGCCGTGATTGCGCTCTACCATCCCGCCCAGGTCGTGTCCGCAGGATTTGCGGGCGCGCTCAATTTCGGACTGAAGGTGGGCGAGGTCTTCGTTCCGGCGCGAGTCGTCGACGCTCAGGACGCGAGCAGCACTGAAACTCACACGGGCCAGGGGGTGATGGTGAGCTTCGCAGAGATCGCGAGCCCCGAGCAAAAGGCGAAGTTGGCCTACGCCTTCGGCGCTGAAGCAGTCGATATGGAAGCGGCGGCCGTAGCCCGGGGGGCGCAAGCTCGGAGTGTCCAGTTCATGGCGGTGAAAGCTATTTCGGATGAGAGCGACTTTGTCTTGCCCCAGATGAATCGGTACGTGAGTCCCGACGGTAGATTTCGCACGACAGCGTTCGCGGTTGCGATGGCGATTCGGCCCTGGATGTGGGCGAAGACCGTCCGATTAGCGAGGAATTCGCAGCGGGCGTCGCGGGCGTTGTGTGACTGGCTGGAACGCTACAGTGGATCGGCACTCGGAAATAAGGCATCTGATCTACAGCCGGTAGCCGGTGGCCAGGGCTGATGCGACCACAAACAAATTTGTTCCTGGTCGTGTTGTGGTTCAGCGCGCATGCGTGGGCCCAGGCCGCGATGAAGCCGGTCTACATCGAAAGTTTCAGGAAGGGGCCGACACAGATCTCGGAGTACGCCATTGTGGCCAAGCTGGATACTAAAAATCCTTACTACAGCGCAACCATCAAGGATCTCGACGGCAATGACCGTTACGAACTTAGCCTCGAGCCTCATCGGGTGGGACAAGGCGATGACAGAATTGTCTCCTGGCGGGTGCAGTTGATCGATCCCCGGCGGCGTTATCTGGGAAACTATCTGGTGGCCACCAAGCCGCCGGAACCGCTCTCCGACCAGGCCCAGGATCGGGCCTGGTGGCTGGATCCGAGTCCCTATGCGCTCGTCCCTCTGTTAGCCATGCGTGTGTTCAGGGTGGAGAGCTTCTATTGTGTCATCCAGGTGGAGGACTATCACAAGTTGAGTCCGGAAAGCCGGTTGCTGGATTCCATGAATGTGGAAGTGAAGTTGACCGACAGCGATCCACGGCACGACGATCCGCGGCACGACTGACGGTAAATTCGATCATGGCCAAAGCTGGACTATTCGCGGTGGAAGAGAACACAGGCAGCATTCCTGCCAGCATGCAGGCCGCGGTTTATCGCGGGGTAAACGATGTTCGCATGGAGACCGTACCGGTGCCCGAGATCGGCGCCGGCGAATTGCTGGTGCGGGTACACACCTGCGGCGTGTGCGGTACTGACTTGAAGAAGATCGCTACCGGTTCGCATTCCGCGCCGCGCATCTTTGGCCACGAGACGGCGGGCGCGATTGCGGCTGTGGGCGCGGGAGTACGCGAGTTTCAACCCGGAGACCGGGTGGTGGTGTTTCATCACATTCCTTGCGGCGAATGTTTCTACTGCCGGAATAAAACCTTTGCCCAGTGCGAGACGTACAAGAAGGTGGGATGCACGGCAGGGTTCGAACCGTCGGGCGGCGGCTTCGCCGAATATGTGCGGGTTATGGACTGGATCGTAGGTAGGGGTACTGTTCGTATCCCAGATGATGTTTCTTTCGAGCAAGCCTGTTTCCTCGAACCGGTCAATACCTGCATGAAGGGGATCGAGAGATTGGGACTGAGGGCTGGAGAAACGGTTCTAGTAATAGGTCAGGGACCTATCGGTATCATGTTGAGCGTACTGGCGAAAAGAGCAATGAATGGAGAATCGACCCGAGGCGCCGGCAGCAAATCCGGCGGCGCCCCCGGTTCGCGCGCTAGCGAAAATGCCCAGATCTCCAGCGGATCTCCAAACCGGTCCCTTGTAGTCACTTCCGATTTGTATCCCCAGAGGCTTACAATATCTACAAGTTTCGGCTTGGGGAATGCTATCGACGCTTCGCGTTCCGACGTGGTTGCGGCGGTGCGCGAGCGGACAGAAGGTCGGGGCGCCGATGCCGTCATTTTGGCGGTAGGGGGCAACGGCCTGATCCGGACTGCCATGGACGCCGTGCGCCCTGGAGGCCGGGTTTTGCTGTTCGCTCAAACTGTACGGGGTGAGGCCACGATTGACCCCGCGGCGGTTTGCGTGGACGAGAAGACGTTGTTGGGGTCATATAGCGCCTCCGTCGAACTGCAAGAGGATTCAGTGCGGTTTGTCATGAACCGCGAAATGGATCTGGAACGGTTGATCAGTCACCGGTTCTCTTTGTCCTGCAGCGTGGAAGCTCTGAACCTGGCCGCCCATCCCCAACCCGATTCGATGAAAGTAGTGATTCAGCCGGGCGGCTCGTGGGAAGGAAGTCGAGCGTGAACGGTAAGATGACAGCTGCTGTCCTCTATGGCAAAGAGGACGTGAAGATTGAAAAAGTACCGATTCCCCGGGTGGGTGAGGGGGAAGTACTGGTCAAAGTGCAGGTCGCACTGACCTGCGGCACCGACCTCAAGGTATACCAGCGTGGCTACCACGCGCGCATGATTGTCCCGCCGGCGTTGTTTGGACACGAACTGGCCGGAGTGATCGAAGAAGTCGGGCACGGCGTGCGCGGCTTCAAGAAGGGCATGCGCGTGGTGGCGCTGAACTCGGCACCCTGCCAGATGTGCTTCTACTGCTCCAAACATCAGGAAAATCTCTGCGAAGACCTGTTGTTCAACAACGGGGCCTACGCCGAGTACATCCGCATTCCGCGCCGCATCGTGGAAACCAACATGTTGGCGGTTCCCGCCGATGTCACATACGAAGAGGCGGCGATGGTCGAGCCGCTGGCCTGCGTTTTGCGCGGACTGCATGAGACCAGGGTTGAGATTGGCGACACCGTGACCATAATTGGCGGCGGCCCTATCGGCCTTATGTTTGTGCAGGTGGCCAAGGCCACGGGCTGTAATGTGGTTTCCGTGGTGAAGCGCGATTCACAAGTGGCAGCTGCTAAACGGATGGGCGCGCACGAGGTGGTACAGATCACCAAGGTGAAGGATCCGGTCGAGGCCGTGCGCATGATTTCGCCCGAAAAGCGCGGCAGCGATGTGGTGATCGAAGCCGTGGGACGCCCCGAGGCCTGGGAGTGGGCCATCGACATGGTGCGCAAGGGCGGCACCGTCAATTTCTTCGGCGGCTGCGCCAGCGGCACCAAGGTTCAACTCGACACCAACCGCCTGCACTATTCGGAAGTCACACTGAAGGCGACCTTCCATCACACGCCGGAGACGGTGCGCAAGGCTTTTGCACTGATCGCGGAAAAGAAGATTCGCTCCACTGATTACATCACCGGAGAGGCGCCCCTTTCCAGGCTGCAGCAGGTGCTCCGCCACATGCTGAATCGCAACGGCGATATCAAGACAGCCATCATTCCTGGTCACTGAGCAGCGTCTCGGGCCGGGGGACGGAACTGACTATGTCATCCATTGCCAGCAACGGCTCCCGGACCGCGTCCATTCCCGCTGCCCTGGCGGGATGGAGCCGGCTTCCCGCGGAGTACGCGATTCCCGAGCAGGCGCCTTCCGTGGCCGAAGCGCGGGAATATTGCCGCCGGCTGGCCCGCAGTCACTACGAAAATTTTTCAGTGGCTTCATGGTTTCTGCCGGAGCGATTGCGCCAGCACTTTTTCAATATTTACGCTTACTGCCGCATTTCGGACGACCTGGGCGATGAAGTCGGGGACCCGGATGCAGCCCTCGAACTGCTCGACCAATGGCAGGCCTGCTGACCGCGTTTCGTCAGGACCAGAGGGTCAGCCGCTATGAAACCTTCGAGGATCTGCTGGGATATTGCCGCTACTCGGCCAATCCGGTCGGTCATCTCGTGCTCTACCTTTGCGGCTACCGTGATTCGCAGCGTCATGCTCTTTCCGACTACACCTGCACCGCCTTGCAGCTAGCCAACTTCTGGCAGGACGTGAGCGTCGATTACGCCAAGGGGCGGATCTATCTTCCCGTGGAAGACCTGCGCCGCTACAACGTGAGCGAACCGGAGATTATGGCCGCGCGGAATACGCAGGTGTTCTGCGAATTGATGCGATTTGAAGTGGAACGGGCGCGCGATTGGTTCAAACGAGGATCATCGCTGGCGGGACAGGTCAATCGCGAACTGGCGGTCGACATCGAGCTGTTCAGCCGCGGCGGTCAGGAGATCCTGAACGCCATCGAGCGACAGGGGTATGCCGTGCTGGGGCGGCGTCCGGCGATCTCCAAAACCCGCAAACTGGCGCTGGTGGCCCGGGCGGCGCTAGGGAAGCTCTTATGAGCGCGGC
>WNFA01000695.1_pt1 | contig 28747 bp, 43 predicted proteins | sample 5400481 | NCBI WGS metagenome assembly WNFA01 (sample SAMN13153340, study PRJNA577476) | soil metagenome | isolation source: 120 cm saprolite under Douglas fir tree site 2 hole 1 replicate 2 | place: USA:California | collected 2015-04-18 | reverse complement strand
CTTTTTGGAGCAGTGCCTCGCTAGAGGTCCACGCCCCGTCTCGTCCTAAACCGTTTGTCGCGAGTTCGACTCAGTTTGAATCTTTAAGTGGATACTTGCGGCCCTCTTCAAAACCGGCTAACCACGATTCCCTCATCGCGTAAGCAATTACATTTGCGCTTCCGACGATTTTGTTCTCTTCCAATCCCTTCGCTATCTTTTCGCAGATGGCGTCAGCTTTTTCTTTCGTGAGAAGTTTTTCCATGTCCATATCGTTTTCCTGCTCGCTTGTCTTCGCCTCTCGCTTTCCCGTTCGAGGCGGCACAGTGGTAAGTAGCAGGCCAAGGCTGCAAAGCAATTCGAAGAAGATTAAATTTCTGTAACGCTTGAACGCGACTCGGCCTGAATCATCGCGCTGCTCCCGACATTCACTGCTTTGAACTTCGCGGTGCGTGATTTCAAGATGTACATCACTTCTGGCCTGACACTGGAAGCCATCTCTTCGATGCGCACCGCGCTCTGAGGACGCTACAAAACTCCGAGAATCCAACCCTCAATGTCGGTCTTCTTGCGCTCATGCGGTTCAATCTCAGGGCAGAAGAACTTTTCGAGGCTGCTATCACAGTCCGCCCGTTGCAACCATTTGGCGATAGCAAAGGCGTCTTGCTGGTCGGGCGTTCGCCCTGCGCTTGGGAAAGTCCTGCTCCAAAGCGCAGGGTACACCTCAGCGACCACCGAGCGATTGGGCGGCACACTCCAACCGTCGAACGGCCAGAAATGCACGTGGTCTTGAGCGTGCTGCCGGATGTAGCGCAGCCATGGAATGCCAGCGTGTGTGGACTTCGCCACTGACCCCTGAACGTCGAAATGGAACACGGATTTGGCTGTGCGTGCCCGCAATTCTGTCACACGCCGCCATCGGGGATTGCCTGAGCGAGCGGCACCGTTTCCGGTGAGCCCTTCACGGACAAAATCGACGTATATGTCCTCGTCGGTCGGCCAATGGCGCTGGAAATCATCAAGGAAAGATGGCCAGTTGAGCGGCAATCCGTGTCGCTCAAAGTATTGCATCGGGAATGAGAAACCGTGGTCGATGCCGACGAGCGTCGGTGGCCCTTCAGAAAGCCTCTCGACCAGCCATTCAGCGATTCCTTGGCGCGTCCAGTACTTGCGCGGACTCGGTGGCGGCAGGACTTCTTCTGGAACCGCCGTGCGGTCGGCGGAATAGACGCGCAGACCGCTCAGACTTGACGAAGGCGTCTGAGCGCCGGAATAGTCAACGCCGATGTAGCGTTCGAATGCAGGGTCCATGGCGTATTATGCATATTTGATTATTCTGCGTCGGCAGGGAAGCTCATTTTGCAAATGAGGCTATTCGTCGCCATCACCGATTCGGACTGGTTTAGCTACCTGTCAGAGCTACGTCCCGATGAAATCAACTTTTGGCAACCGAGCGCATCAAGCTCGTTCCGCGCCCTGTCGCCCGGTGAGCCTCTGCTCTTCAAGCTGCACAGCCCCAACGACTATATTGTCGGCGGTGGCTTTTTTAGCCACTACACAGTGCTTCCAGCGAGCTTCGCGTGGACGACCTTTGGACCGAAAAATGGGGCAGCAACCGAATACGAAATGCGGAGGAGAATTGAGCGATACAGGCGCGTTGAGCCTAACGCCTCAGCGGACTACTCACTCGGCTGCATCCTTTTACAGAGGCCGTTCTTTTTCACCCGGGAGGAATGGCTTCCTGTCCCGGATTGGCGGAGGGAGATTGTGCGTGGAAAGGGCTACACGACAGACGACGAGGTCGGAAAACGGCTTTGGGCTGAGATAGAGTTGCGACTGAAAGCACGGGCAACCCTGTTTCAGGATGTGGTGGCCGAGGCTGACAGCCCCCGTTTCGGTCAGCCTCAGACTGTTTTGACTCGTTTAGGTCAGAGCACATTCAGGGTTGTCGTCACCGACATGTATAAGCGCCAATGTGCGGTCACGAATTCCCACGTGCTGCATGTGCTGGACGCCGCCCACATCAGACCCTACGCGCAGGGAGGCACGCACAGCCCGAGCAACGGGCTTTTGCTCAGGCAAGATGTTCACACTTTGTTTGACCGGGGCTATCTAACAGTGACGCCCGACTACCACGTCGAAGTCAGCCACCGCCTCAAGGATGAGTTTGACAACGGAAAAGAGTACTACTCTCTGCGAGGCAGAAATATCGTGCTGCCGGAATCTCCCGTTCTCAGACCGTCTGAGGAACAACTGAATTGGCACAACGAAAACGTGTACCGTCCTTGAGGGGAACATCAGAAGAGGCAATCCGAACACAGGCATTGGAAGGAAGTGAGGAGTCCGAGAATCTATGCCGCAAGAAGACAAGATATTTCTTAACTTGGCTGGTGAATTCGCGGTTGCGTCGGAATTGAATCGGAGGCGAGTTCTCGCCTCTGTCACTTACGGTGCCTCCAAAAGCGCCGACATTTTTGCAGTTAACCGCGACATGACCCGCATTGTTCGTATCGAGGTAAAGGCGACCCAAAAGGGAAAATGGCCAATTGGTGAGAAGGCCACAAAGCTAACTCCCGGTTCTGACGATGTCATCTGGGTGCTTGTGCTCTTCCCCGAACCCCTTGTTGGTTCCACCACTGATGATGCTCAGCGTGGAGCACACGCACCGCGCTTCTTCGTCCTCACCGCTCAGGAGATTTACCTAGCCTATAAAGGACCAGCCGACCGGTTCAATGCTGGGTATCAGATTCGCCACGGAAAGCCTTTTGATGAGGGTCGAGGTGTTCCCAATGTTCGCCTACAAGATGTTGAGAACTTTGAGGGGAAGTGGGACAAAGTCGTCTCGCGATTGAAAAGGTCTGCTAGCTAGACTCGCAAATCTAAAATACTCGACTTGGGCGTCTGTGCGCCCGAGTAGTCGATGCCGATGTACCGTTCGAACGCGAGGCTCATGAGAGAGGTCTTTGGAGGCGGAGAGCATGACCGCCCGACTCAACGGAGTCTACATCGCCGTCGTCACGCGTGACACTCCCGACGAAACTTGCGCTTACAGCGTTTTCTTATATGCTTGGCGTTATCTTAGGTAGAGACGACGCATTTACGTCACGAAAGGAAAGCCCATGCCCACGAAGCGAAGCTTGGCAGCGAAGAAGGCGGCTCGAACGCGGAAACTCAGATTGGCTGGCAAGAAGGCAGCGAAAACTAGAAAGCGGAGAGCGGCGGCCAGAAAGGCAGTGGCCACAAAAAAGCTAAAGGCTGCCGCCGTTCAAACGCCTCCCAGTCTCCCTTGAGAAGTTCAGCGAACTCGCGCTTGTCCACGCCATCTAAAACTCCAAATATCTTCTCATCAGTTCGGCTTGATATATGGCTTCTCTTCTATGTCCGCGATGCGCTCCGCGAGCGGGTATTGGTCAAGGGTCCCGGCGACGGCATGGTCATGAATCTTCCGGGCGACGGTAGCCATCGGTGAGTCAGGGTTTTCATAACACAAATGACAGAAGGTCCTGACAACTTTGCCGTTGCGGAATTCTCGCAACAAGCTGATGACTTCACGGTGACACTCGGGGCATTCTTTGAGCAGGAGTTCGCGCCCGTTAATTTTGACTATCGTCACCTATCCTCCGCCCAAAACTCTTCGAGTCTCAGTCGGCCCGGTGTTTTGGTCTGCATGTTCTTTGGCGACTGCTTATCCTGTCGGACACCCGCTAGCTTCAAAAACCGATAGCAACACGCGGTTAGGCAAGACAGCAGAAACGTTCTGCGGCTCATCGCACCAGCTCCGGGCCGCACGCGGTTTCACATCGAATCGAACCGTCCGGCGTGATGAGATAATAGATACCTTCGCGCATCGGCGCTCCACAAATGCTGCACTTGAAGTCTGCGAATTTCGGAGGGGCTTCAACGCCCATCTCTTCGAGCATCTGGGCGTCCTGATTTGTCAAAACCAACTCGTTACGCCGCATTTCTTCAGCGGCCTCGACTAGACCGCGCATCATTTCTGCGCCTTGTGATGGGCCATATTCTTTTTTCACGATTTTGTCCTTTACGCTCTCGGCGTCACATCCCACTCGCGAGTGGCTGCCAACGGTTCCGACTGAGGATGCCGAATCGTTTGGCGGTCGGCCAGACTGCGCCGACTCTCTTGATGCACTTTTATAGTACCACACCCCCCACGTCGACAGATTCCTCCACCGATTTCACTTCTCCGATAAATGCTGCCAGCTCAACGGGTCGATGCAACACCATCTAATCAGTTGATACGACAGCACTTCGCCATGGAGAACCGCTTTGTCCGGCTGTACTCAATCAGACCCTAGCCAGGATGGTGTTCCGTTTGAATCAACGCTCGCGAACGATTCTTAGCTACTGAGGCCCCTGCAGGTGGATTTCGGCCTAGTGTTGCGTCGACCCATTGAGACCGCCGCGTTTATCAGGACTTTGCTTAACTGCGAAGTATTGCAAGGAACCGCGCAGCGTGCTCTGATGCAAGGGCGAAGTCTTCGGGCACTCGAATGTCTTAGGAGGTTGCCAATGAGCATGACAATAAGCACTCGACAAGTCGGCGGCGTCACGATTATGGACATCAGAGGGCGGATTGTACTTGGCGAAGAGAGCGCCTCAGTGCGCGACGTGGTTTGTGACCTGTTAAGTAAGGGACATAAGCAGATTTTGCTCAATCTTGGTGCTGTCGATTACATCGACAGCATGGGCCTGGGTTCTCTGGTCGGTGCCTTCGTGAGCGTGCGGAAGCAGGGGGGAGAACTGAAACTTCTCAATCTGACGAATAAAGTTACCGACGTAATGCAAATCACAAGACTGTATACCGTATTCGACATCATGAATGACGAGGCGGCAGGTGTGAAGTCTTTCGGTCAATCGACAGCGGCAGCTAAGTCCTGAGTAGTCGGATTACCGGACATCAACTGGCTCTCACGATTCGCAGCAGCGTGAACGGAATGATCTCGGCTTTGATCTTCGCATCAGTTTGCGCAGTAAAATAGGTGCAAAGTCCGGGTCACTTCGATTCCTTGAACGGATACTTGCGCCCCTCTTCAAATCCAGCAAGCCACGATTGCTTCATCGCGTAGGCAATTACATTTGTACTTCCGACGATTTTGTTCTCCTCTAATCCCTTTGCTATCTGTCCACAGATGGCGTCAGCTTTTTCTTTCGTGAGAAGCTTTTCCATGTCCATATCTTTTTCCTCATGAGTTCCCCTGGGTCGGGCTGACTTCAACAGTAAGATTGTTCTGTTACGGGAATATTTCACGGAGGAACGTCCCGTCGTGCGGATCCATTCAATGCGCGCAGAATTCACTGGCCTGTCGCTGTAGTCCAGCTTCTTGCCGGATACGAACGGACAAGCTTCAGCGGCGAACTCCGCGCATTGCTTCTGTTGTGATGCGCTGAATGATCCGCGCCAAGGGGAGCGGGCAACACCCAGCGCATACCTAAGCAGCAATCTGGAGCGCTTTTCCTACGTGCATTTCGTGACGCACGGCACGGCCAACCGTACGCGCCCATTGGAATCCGCGGTAATCCTCAGCCCGGAAGGTGACTCGTATAAGTTGTACGCGAGAGACATTGTCGCACGCCACTTGCGGGCGGAACTAGTAACCATCTCGGTATGTTACGGGTCGGGGACGCGCGCTTATTCGGGCGAGGGATTGGTCGGGCTCTCGTGGGCTTTCCTCCACGCTGGCGCCCACAACGTCATCGGCGCGCTGTGGGAAGTAGCCGATGCCCCTGCCACCCCAGCGCTAATGGATTCGCTCTACCGTGAATTGAGAGACGGCAAGGACCCGGCCTCCGCGCTGCGTACGGCCAAGCTCTCGCTCCTCCACTCTGCGGATCGCAATTCCGTCTTTAAGAAGCCTTTCTACTGGGCACCATTCCAGCTCTACGCCGGTTCGTAATAGATCTTACTTTCCTTGGCAGAGCCTAAAGAGGCTGCCAGGTGTTTCCAGCTTCTCCAGCCTTCGTTCCCCGGCACTCTCGCGTTTCGCAACTCAAAAGCATCAGGCGTTGTCTTCCCCGCTTCGCCCCGGCGAATACAAGGTGCGATTCCTGACCGACCATAGGGGCGCAGCCTGTTGACGAAGGCGCAGCAATTGTCGTGCACGGAGACTCTGGCGGTGTCGGCACGAGCGAAGGCCCGCAGCATCCCGTGCGCTTCCTGACTTCGGACGGCGAACTTTACGATATCGATTGGCGCGACATCGAGGAAGCTTTCGAGCGCGATCCCGAGGGGCGCACCGTGCCGGGGCCAAACCGGGACGAGCTTTTGCTGACCGCCGAAGATTGCGTGATGCTGTATGCGGGGGATCGGATTCTGACTTCTCAGGACGCGGGGAGGATCAGGAATTCTGCGGAGGCAGGCCGATTAACTAAGAGTGTGTCAGATTTGAGCGCCAGCTATATCCACATGCACGTCAATCGTTTTCTTCGTTCCAACCATCGTTGCTCAAGAAGCCGTGCTGTATGAATTCCTAGTTTCATTTGGATCATCTTTCACAGCATCCATCACTTCACCGACTTGAAAATCTTGCGGTACTTCTCTTCGAATTCCCGGTGAAACATTTCGTCGAACTCACGCTTGTCCTCGCCCGATTCCGCCTTCTGGTCAGTTCGGCTTGTCCTGCTTAACTTTGACGAAATTCTTCCCGCTCAAATCCGCCAGCCTCTGTTCCAACGGGTAGCTATCAAGGGTTCCGGCGATTGCGTGCTCGTGAAGCTTGCGTGTCACCGTAGCTGCTGTTGAATTCGGATCTTCGTCACACCGATGACAAAAAGTTCTGATGACCTTGCCGTCCCTGAATTCCCGTATCAAACTGACAACTTCTCGATGACATTCAGGGCATTCTTTGAGCAGGAGTTCGCGTCCATTAATTTTGACTATCGTCACCTATCCTCCGCCCAAAACTCTTCGAGTCTCAATCGGCCCGGTGTTTTGGTCTGCTTGTCCTGTTCTCGAACCACGGCATTTATCTGCTTCGAAAGCCAGCAGCACGCCGTCAGGAGAAAAGAGAGAAATGTTCTACGGTTCATCGCGTCAACCCTTTTCGTCCGGTCGCGCCTTGTTTTGTTTCGAAGTGACTACGCTGACCGTGCAGGGGCCGATAGCGGTCATAGTGAGACTCTCGCCTGGTCGCCGGACGCAAATCTCGACTCGTTCGCTGCGCTCGACTTTGATGCGCTCAGTCTTCACGCCGCGCCCTCAGACGGGCTGCTTTTATCAACGGAACGTACTTGGCGCGAACCTCGGCGACGGCTTCCAGCACGGTCTTAAGTGACGGCATGGTCCCGGCAGCAACCATAGCTTCGGCCTGCCGTCGAAGGTCGGAGGCCGTTAATTTCTTTTTGGATTTCATTACACCGCCAATCCATCGTTCTGAATGGCCGCAACGATGTCCGAGACGTAGCGATGCTCGATGACGCACGTTGGCCAATACGGTTGAAAGCCGTTGTCCTGGCCCACATGGTCTTCGAGCCAGGAAGTAGCTGACGGTGTTTAGAGGTTTCAGGAGGAAAATACTTCCGTGGTTTTCCAGACGGAAGTCGCAGGCAGGTGTTGAGGCCGCTGGCGAGACACTTTTGCCTGTAGGGGAACTGCCTGACGTACGAAATGTACTGCTACGGGATCTGGTCACGGATCGGCTCCTTTTAGAGCCAACCCGTTTTCAGCGAGATTTGCTGACCGTGATTGGTGAGATGTACTGCGAGAAATTATACTACAACTAGCCATTGCGAAAGCCTCACTTTCGTTTTGGTCAGGGGCCGTTCGGTGCTAGAACACCGTGCGGCTCCGCTTTATTGCTTATGTCTTTTTCTTCTTGGCCTCCTTGAATCCGTCAATGGCTTTTCGAATCAGCCAGCTGACGTCCCGGTCTAGTTCCTTCGCCGTCTTCTCCAAAAATTCAAGCTGGTCTGGTCGCAAACGAACCGGCGTCGGATTCTTCAACAAAAGCGATTTCTCAGTCATCGAGAATACAGCGTATTACAACACATCGAACTTGTCAAGCACAATTCGTGGCGCGGTCGGGCCGGTCAGCTGTCACGCAACAGCTCAAACAGCTGTCGATTTTCGTTGATAGTCTGCTGTGCGGCCACAACGACACCTGAGCAATGGGTGTTGTGCCGGAATTCTTTCTTCAAGATGTAGCGGTCGAGCACGCGGCAGTTGATCACACCGCTTGCGACACCGCAAATGCCAACCCGAACTAAAACTGAAAGGCTGCGTCTGCCCTGCGGTTGTAGACATCTGTGGCTGCCTTCAACCACGCTGCCAATTCGGCGGTCGAGGGCTGCGTTCGGTTGATGAGCGCGACCAACTCGTCGAGCGCCAATGCTTCGCAGTCGACGTTAGGTACGTTTTGTGCTTGCATATCTCCTGACTTCTTTCCTTCACGACGTTTTACATCTGCGCGGTAGGCATCTATCATTGCTTTCCCTGCCGGGTCTGTTCGGGCGTCCCGACCCAGCTCAACTAAGAGGTTGCGCAGCCCGGTGTACTCGTTGTCGATTATCGCCCCCGAAGTGTTCGGCAGGCCGTCAATCCACGCTTTCCTCTTAATAGGATCGTCCAGAACCTCAGCGATGGGCGGTCTGGCGTTCTTCGGCTTCGGCGGTTCCCTACGTTGGCCGTACGTCTCGGCAATCCTCAAAACGAAGTCGTCCGATAGCGGCGGGTCACACGGATACTTGTGGGCGATTTCGAGCAGCTCGGTTTTAATTGCTTCCAGCCGTTTGTCCAGCTTGAACAATTCTTGTGCCGTCTTAGCCAGATGTTCAGCGTCGGCTGGGGGAGGTGGTTCCAGTTCGTCTGGTTCAGCAGGCTCGGACTGTGGCAATGTTGCCACCGTCTCTGAGCGGTCGGCCTTTGCCAGTTGGCGCACGGCTCGGGTCAGCTCCTGAATGGCTTCAACTAGGCTGGGTGTGCCTTGTTGCTCCTCGAATACGTCCGGGTCTCTCCAATACCATACGGCCCCACGGCGGATACTCTCGATGCCCAGATGCGTCTTGGCCCGTTGCAGGGTGCGCGGTTCGAAGCCAACCGCAGCTCCTGTCTCCTCTGTTAAGGACACAAGGCGTTGGCCGCGGGATAGATAATCCTTTAGCCAGCGGGTTGCTTCTTCTCGCTTCGTCAACGGGCGCGCCATGAGCCGCCTCTCTTAATTTAAGTCTTCCAAGTTAGGTCATCAGTGTCAAGGAAAAGCTGTCAGGCTTCGTGGCAACATTGCCAAAACCGCTTAGGGTGAGGAAGAGACGTCAAGGACCAGAGAAAGCGAGAAATGACAAAAATCAGTCAAGATGAAATTAACATACTTAATAATCAATCACTTAAGCCCATCGCGAATGCCTTGATTAGGCGAATAAAAAGAGAATATAGTATATAAATGTTATGGTAGAATGGATTATATCAAGACGTCCTTATCCCCCACACGCGTTCGAGTTTTGTCGGGTTGATGCCAGAACGACAAAACGCAAACGCGTACGCCGAAACGGCCGATGCCAACATGAGACGAAAGTCGGTGTGCCACAGTTGGGGTGACATTCCGGAGCAGGTCGTCCGCGACAAGCGAAGGCCGAGGGCGTATGCCTCGGGCCGATCCGAATAGACGCGCCGGACTGTAAGGCTTCAGCTCTCGTGCTCAACCGAAGCGCCGGGGAACCGAAAAACGGTCCGAAAATGATATCAGTTGGTGCTTGCGCATGTCAGGCAGATGCCTAGGAAACGCTTCTTTAGGCGCAAAATGTGAAAGGTCAGCCCAAAGGCGCTGCAACTGACAGAACATAAGTGACTTAACTATGTCACGATGTTGTGTCACGCCTGTGTCCGACCACGTGACGCCTTGCGTGACGCTTACTCGGTTGGGCGTCCCTCAGCCTTGAGGGTGTGGCAGGACGGGCGGAGCAATGGCGAACCGGGAGCGGCACACGCTCGGTTGGAATGGGATGGCGAGCAGGCAGGCAGAAATTACCCTTGAAAGAACTGTTGCATATTTTCGCCCAAAAATAACTCCGGCGTTCTCACTCCTTTACGGAGGGCAAAGATGCCAGAATGCAACAATACCCCAACTTTGTAGCCAGCTAAAAGGCCTGGCTGAACGCTTTGGCCGAAGCAGCCGAGGCATCAGCGTCCGAGGGGTTGACATAGGCCAAGGTGGAATCGAACGAGCGGTGCCCAAGATGCTGGCGAATCAGAAAGGCGTTCGCGCCTTGCTGGACCATTAGCATAGCCGCTGTGTGCTTCAAGACATGCGGGTGTTGGAGGGTCTCGCCGAGCCCGGCTTTCTTGGCGATCACTTTGAAGAGTTTGTAGACGGTGACACGATTGAGCTGAGTGGACTTTTGGGAGTTGAAGACGAAGTTGTCGGCATCAGACTCACGAACCGCCAGCCACGCCTTCAACGCCGCTTTCTCATCGAAGAGGGCATTGCCCTTTACCTTCAGGAGATTCTGCGTCGAATCGAGTGACCCTTTTAAGCGAGCGATGTGGATCTGCTCGTTGTTGAAATTGATGTCTTTAAGTCGAAGATTCGCGATCTCTTGCGCCCGTGCGCCGTGCGCCACAGCAAAAAGAAACATGGCGTGCTCGCGTGGGCCGTATTCCTTGGCAGCCTGAAGGAAATGCTCCAGTTGTTCGTTGGACAGGTAGGAGATGCGGCTCCTGACCTGTTTCGTCCGCTGCTTCGGCATTCTGACGACGTGCTTGAGAATCGACGGTGTCATCTTTCCCTCAATAATAAAACTATATCGAAGTAATGTTGCATTGTCAAGAACGAAATGGATGCAACCGAGAGATTTGTCCAACGCCAGAAGCACGACATTCCGCAACGATCCGCAAACTTATAAGACCCGATGAGTGACGCAAGCAATCACGACGTCCGGATTCGTAGGGATGGTAAGTGTAAAGGTCGAAAGTTCTGGAAAAGGTTTTCAAAAAAGTCGAGCCCGGGGAGTCCACCGGTCGTATCCGCCCCCGACGTCACATTTCCTCGCGTGGATGTAAACGTGGCAGGGCCCCTCTTTTTCCTGTGCGTCACGTGACAATTTGGCAGTGGTCCGTCGCCCGGCATCCGTAGTCACCCGTGGATGCATGTACGCTTACTTGCGCCTATATCAATTGGCGGGTGCACCCACCTAGCCATCCCAGGTCGCCCCAGCCCGTGGCCACGTCACTGCGGAACCCTTGTTTCAGAGAAGTACTTATATACCGTTTTCATTATGATGTTCGCGAATCGCTAAGCAGCCTTGTTCTGTTTGTTCCGATCGGTTAGGACAGGGAACTATAACGCATAGAGGACAGTAATCTTATTAAGCGGGTTGTCCTTAGGTCGCCCACCTCCCCTGTGAGTTCTGCTCTTTCAACTGTGACTTGCAGATTGCCGAACCTAAGACAGGCGAAAGGTCTTTGCAACCAAGAAGGGTGTTGGGGAAAGGGGCTGCGGGTCAAAAGCACACGAATCCAGTAGATCTCTTATTTGAACGAAGCCGCAACTGGGACTTGTCCGGTGTACGCGTTAATCGTCCATGTGAATCCGATTTGGCGGATACTGACATCATCACCTGACGCTCATTACGCATCTCCCCGGTCTGAATCCTGGCCACAACCGGAATCGCACTTTAGAGCAATACCAAGTACCCGCTCGTGCTCGGCGGGAATATACTTGCGGTATGGGGATGGGTCCAGTAGCGGTTGGGGCCTTGCTCGGCGCGATTGCCGGAGCGGCTCTGGGAGCCTATGTTCAGAAGCGCTTGGCTTCTGAGCCGATGGATGAAGATGAGATTCGCCTGCGATTGGCACAGCTTGAGGCGGAAATCGAGGAGTTGGAATTCCGCCAGCGTGAGCATAGGGGTAGACTTGAATCCGCTCCAGCCGCGCAACGAGCTCAACGGCCGGCGCGGCCCCGGCCATTTCCCGAAGTACGGGGCGAACCTCCGGAGCAGCAGTATCTTGTCCTCACCGCGGACCGGGATTTCAGACTAAGCCGCATTGACTACGTTTCGAACCGGGGAACCACTGTCATCTCTGAAGATGTCGAGAAAAGTGGCAGCCGCATTGAAGTGCCCATCAACGAGAAGAAAATTAGCCGTGTCTGGTATCTACTCCCACGGGTGAACACCGCGCCCACGCAGTTCCAGTTCCGATGCCACCTGAGCCTGGACGGCATTGAAACACAATCGGATCTTCCCGCAGTGATTCAGCAAAGGTATATGCGGATTGGTTTTGCACGCACGCTTTTCCGGCATGTTACTCTGACGCCCTAGCAGCGTGAGCTGATCAGTGCCCAGGCTTGGTGCATGTCCGCAGATCAACCACGTCTCCTCTCTTGCAGGTGCCAACACTCCTGACTCGGGCGACGGGGAAATTTCATTTGTCCGATAACCGCGTTAACCAGGCACTACTGCAGCGCTTTAGCACTCCAGACGTTAGCCCAGCCCGCTAGGGCTAGGAAGGACTTGCATCGCCGAATCGCATGGAAGCAAATTAGTTCTTAGGTGTTGCGGGGAGGCGATCGAGCTCGATTCTGGCGGCCAGCGCGAAGAAGCTGTCGTTGGGGGCTTTGGCCGTGGCTGTTTCCGGAATGGACTTGGCCGGGCCTGTTTCGCCGCGAGAAATAGCGGCGAGGGCGGGAAAGGGCCAGTTATCGTTGCGGGCTTTGCTAGCTGGTTGGGTGAGAGCTGCTTCGAGAATGGATTTGGCCGAAACTACATCGCCGCGACCTATCGTAGCCAGTGCGTAGAAAAACATGCTTCGCCGCGCAACCTCGTCAACGGGCGGCGCAATGACCATCGAGGCATCTGGCCCGTGCTCTTGAGTCTGCAAGAGAAGGGCACGCTCGTTCTTAGGCCCTTTGAATTTTGCGTATTGCTTTTTCAGGAACGATTCTGCCTCGTCGCTGCAGCCCAGCCGGAGCAAGGAGAAATACCTCAGAAGGATGGGATTCGCGGAATTCTGTTTTTTGCGCGCATGATAGTTAGTGGCGGCAACCACAGCGTCAACGTATGCGCCTTCCAGGAAATAGCTCCACACAATGCGCTCCTGCGCGGAAGAATCTTGCGGCGAATAAGATTCGAGGACGGTAAATTCCCGGCGCGCGCCGGCGAAATCGCGCTTGAGGAGGAGCGTCTCACCAATCCTGGCGTGCCATGATAGATCTTCTGGATTCAGATCCAGCCGGCGGCCTCGAGTATCGCCCTGTCTGCCGGCCTTCGCCGGAGTTCGTCTTCGAAGCTATGTGCCAGGCATTCGTCTTGCTGACGACACAGATAATAAACGTACGCCATCGCCTCCCCATTGTCTGAATTTTGGACGAGAAAGTTGCGCAGCTCCTGGGTTGAAGGAGTTATGAGGTTATCTTCGTGTTTTCCAATGCTGACGAAGTCATAGAAGCTTGCCGGCGAATTCTTTTTCACCCATGTCGAATCGAGGACAGCAATCCGCAGAAGGTCCTGCTGGACCCAGATGCGCCCTACTAGGTGTCTGCACTTGAGGTCGGTGCAGTCAACCGGAGTGACAGCGTCGAAGAATAGTTTGTTATCGATAGCGACAATTCTGACGGCGAAGTTGGTGCCGCACTCTTCCTTTTCGCTTTTCGGCCAGGCGCAGCGAAGCTCGACCGAATAGGTACCATTAGGATGTCCCGTCTGCTTTGGGGGATCGATCTTCCACTTGAGAGGACCGATCTTCCACTTGAGGTCAGGCTCTTTGTTGGTGCCGAGCATGCTTGGATCTGGTGAAATCCACTCACCTTCAATCTTGGGCTCATGGACGGGGTTGTTAAGGTCGGCATCAATGTAGAGGGGGTGGACGCTGACGGCGGGGGCGCAGCCGTAAAGGAACGCGGGAAGCGCCACGACAACGAGGGACGGTGCAAGTCTCATGGATCCTCCCACGGTTGCCGGTGCCGTGGTTATAAGTAGATTGCCGACCGAGCAACATAGCCGCAAGCGACAAAGAACGACACGGTTGGCGGTGACACGGGTTGTCGCTTGCGGGCATGGTATCGCACGCGTACGGTCCTCCGGGTAGTGCGGGAGGACGACGATGGAAAAACTTGGACTGCGAGCCATGGCGTTGGCTGCGGTGCTGGCCTTGACGGCAGCGCTGCCTGCGCGAGCGCAGGAATTCCCGCGCTGGGAATTCTTTGGGGGATTCTCTTATGCCAATGTAGGTCTCGGGCCGCAGGCAAGCTTGAGGAGGAAACTCCACCAGCACCAGTTCGGAAATGGGTGGTCGGCCAGTCGGATCCTACCAGGGTTGCGGCAGGCGACCCGATCATTCGGAAGAGTCCAATCACTATGACTGCTGGTGAGTTCGCAGAGGCAATCAATCACAGCAAGAAATTTCGGGAAAGAATTGATGGCCCGTCTTCGGTTGTGGTCCCCGCACTCGCAGATGAAAAGAAGCGCGAATTGCAAAGAGAGATCGCCAGAATGTCCTCACGTCAATACGACGAACGATGCCAAAGCGACCCCAAGTTCCGACAGCAGGCCGAGGAATTATATAAGTAAAAAACCTTGATGGCCGGGTCGGTTGCGGAGCATTCCGGCACGGATGAACGTCCCTTCAACGGTGCTCCGAAATCGTGATGTCGTTCTCCTTCATCGCGTGTGAATAGGCTCGCGCTCCCCTCGGAGTGTCGAGCCTTTTTCGCTTTTTCAAATAACCTATTAGGGGAGACTCTGACTACTCAAGAAAAGTGGAAAAAAGTGTTGGCAGCCGTAAAGGAGCGTGCCGCAGTTGAGGAAGCTCGCTCAACATATTCGGAATCTGACAGCTATGCAGTCTTTGGAGACGAAACGTACCTTCGTAAGGAACTCGTGTACCTCAATGGTTTAGGTGAGATTTTTCTGAAAGCGGGTGACAAGTATATTCCGATGCCCGAAAAAGATTTTTTGCGATATGAAAAAGTCCCACCGCCAAAACCAAAATTGTTTTTCGACCCACTTCGGCGGGAGAGAGTAGAGGGCTATTGAAATTGAGGGGCACCTTCTCGCTCAAACTGTTTGATATCACGGCACTAGGACCGTGGTGTAGAATATAAGGAGGACGAGGCGACCTAGTGTGATCCCGCAATTCCACTTTCCTCCCGCTGCAAAGCGCGGTAATTTGCGACTGCACTGTTTTGTCCTCCTCGGCGTTTCTTCCATCCAACTGAAACTTAACTGAGTTGCGGCAAAACAGTGCTCCCTAATTTCGGAATTCAGGTTTAGAAAGTGCCTAGGAGGCGTGGGTGCAAGCCCTGAAATACGCCCGCCTTTCTAGCCAAAAGCAAAAGCGCGGCCCGCTTACTTAGGGCCGCGCTTTCTGCTCGAAGCCGCGCTGTCAGGAATTTACCAGTTGACGCGGAAGGCCCACTGGATGATGCGCGCGTTCACGCCGCCACCGCGGACCGTATCCACTGTGCTGGTCAACTGTCCGAACGCATTGTCATCCAGACCGCTGGTTATGCCAGTGAAGTTCGGGTGGTTAAATGCGTTGAAGAACTCGAAGCGCAGCTCGAAATTGAAGTTCTCGCTGATCTTCGATACGTTCGTCCGCTTGATGATGCTGAAGTCCTGGTTGACGAACTTTGGACCACTCAACGCATTGTATTGCATATTGCCGTACTGGCCGGCCGCCGGGCGATCGAAGCACGGTGTCGTCTGAGTCGGCGATGTGCACAGCACCGCCGTGCCGTTGACCGTGATCAGCCCCGAGGCCGGATCGAGCCACAAAACGCCGGCCGGAGTCTTGAACACGCCGACGAAGCTCTGGAACTGTTGCATCGTCATGTTCCGGAGAACCGGGGTCGTGCCGACTAGAGATCCGGTCGTCAAACGGCCAGTGCAATTGGCTGGGAAATTGACTGGGGTGCAGGTCGAGCTGCGCAAGTCAAACGGCGGCCCAGAGCTGAGACGGGTCAGACCCTGCATCTGCCAGCCACCGATCATTTTGTCCAGTATTCCGCTCGCGTTCCTCCCGAACTCATGCCCCTTGCCGAATGGCAGGGCATAAATGAAGTTGGCGCTCACAGAATGGGTGATGTCAAACCCAGCGCGGAACTTGTCCAACTTCCGGTTGGCTAGCGAGAGGTAGTTGTTGTTCTCGGTCTGGTTGGTCAGGAAGCGCGTGTCGGTCAGCACTTTGCTGAACGTGTAATTCGCTTGGAAAAATATCCCACTGGCGAACCGCCGCCGGACTTCAACTTCAAAGCCGTGATAGTACGACCAGCTCGAGTTGTCCACCATGTTTGCGGCGCTGGCAAATGGGTTGGCAACAAAGAAGTCCAAGGGGAAATTCGCTTCGCGGTTCGCTCGGAAAGTGTTGGACCGGCGAAGCGTGTCAAACAACGCCCCGATCTCGCCCCGTGACACGTTCGTCACAAGACCGCTATTTGCGAAATTGGCGCTCGTCGCCGAGCCGAACAAGGCCGTAAGGATCGGCAGAGGGACGTCGCAGGGCTTCCCGGTCGGGGCAAACGAGTTCCCGTTGCAAGCCAGGTTGGCCTGTGCATTTTGGAATTCCGTAAGGAGGTTCGCAACGCTGGCCGTCCCGCACTGAGCGCTGAGGGACGCCGGGCAAGTATATGGGTTATTCAGCAAGTTCAGCTCGTTAATGCTGTAAGACCGGTACAGATGAACGGCATGGTTTCCGACGTACCGGGCCTCGACGCTGATCTTCTTCCAGATCTCACGCGAAACGGAGAGGTCCCATTCCATTACGTAAGGCGTGCTCAGGTTGGGTTTGAAGAACCACAGGGCCGACCCCGTGTTACTAACCATGTTTGCTCTCTGGGAAACGGGGAACACATCGGGCGGCACCGAGGGTGCTGGCACGGAAGAGAGGTTCAGTGTGCCCGTAGGTGAGTTATTGGAAAGCACGCTGAATAGCCCCGTGTTCCCGGTGGAAATGTTCTGGAACAGTGTAAACCCGTCCTGCGTGTAATGCATCGTGCCACCGCCGCGGATCGAGGTCTTTCCGTTCTTCCACGGAGCCCAGGCAAAACCAAGGAACGGCGCAAAGTTTTTCGTGTCGGGGTTGTAAACCGGAATTCCGGTCGAGCCGCCCGCAAAGTTCAGCAGCGTATCCGTCGCCACCGGAGTCGTCTGTGGCTGGAACAGCTTGCCGACGGGAGTCGGACCCCACAATCCGGCCTCCCCGCTCTGCGGCAGAAGAACGAGGTCTGTCCGGTCGTGGTACTGGCCTTGGTACTCGTATCGGACACCTGCAGTAAGTGTGAAGTTTGGCTTCCATTTGAAGCTGTCCTGGAAGTAACCCGAGAAGTTGTGCTGGATTGGATTGATGACGCGGGGCTTCCCGGCCACAAAGCCGGAGGTCGCCGAGGTATGGTTGAACCCCTGGGAAACCGAGTTCAGCAAGCCGGTAATCATGTCGAATACCGTTTGTGCCCGGGTCAGGTCGCCCGAACCTATCCCGCCACTGAACTTGCCAGCACTGAGCCCGTCGGGGTTGCTGGCGGTATTCTGGCCGAGAAACACGCGCGGAACGACCGTGTTGAAGAAGAACGAATTCGCCAAGATCTGACGATACTCTCCGCCGAATCGCCACGTGTGGCGTCCCTTGACCCAGGCGAAGTTGTCACTCACCTGCCGGACGGGAGTGTTGCGGCCCTGCGGCAGGTTGCCGGAGGTCAGCGTCGGGTCGGTAAGCACGCCCGGGGTAGTGAACTGGAACCCGCCCGTTGACGAGAAGTCGTTGAATAGGTCGAAGCTAACCGGGGCATGCTGGTAGCCCGCCCGCGCTTCGTTGGTCTTGTTGTTGCCAAAGACGGAATTCACCCCCCAAGAAAAGACTTCGCGGATCGAAGACTGCCCGCCGCCGGGAGACTTCGGGAAGTTTGGCTCGATGCCGTTCAGAAGGTCGGGTGTTGAAACGAAGTTTGCCCGGTTATAAACAAACTCCATGGAATGGTTCTTGGTGACCTGGTAGTCAGTCCTCAGGGTATAACGGTCTTGCGCGTTCGACCCCGGCAAATTGAAAGTGAAACAACGGATGTTTCGTGCGTCGCCGCTGCTGCAGCCCGCGTCTGTGTTCGCACTGGGAACAAGCGAGTTGTAAAAGTTCATCACCGTCGTGTTAATTGGGGCAGGCTGGCCGGCCGGCTGACCCGCCGTTCCGAGATTCAGAAGGTTAACAGTGATGGGTTGACCGGCTGTTACTCCCGCAGGACAAGCCGGCTGGCCCGTGGTTCCACAGGTCGGGACATAGGTGAACGATCCTGTGCGGGCTGCATCGCTCATAACCACCCGGGTCCGGCTGCGGGCCAGCGGTTCACGGAAGGCCTCGTAGTTCCCGAACACCCACAACTTATTCTTGCCGTTGAACAGTTTCGGGAGGTACACCGGTCCCCCGGCGTTGACCCCGATGCGATTCTGCAACTGGAACGGCCTCGGGACGCCCGATGCATTGTTAAACCACGTATTCGCGTTTAACACTCTGGTCCGCTGAAACCAATATGCAGAGCCGTGAAAGTCATTCTGCCCGCGCTGGGTGACGATATTCACCTGGGCAGCGCCAAAGCCAGAGTCCACACCAATCCCGCCGATCGAGACGTTGAATTCGCCGACTGTATCAACGGTTGGCGCGCTGATCGCAAAGAACGAACTGGTCTTCACAAAGTTGTCGGCCACGTTGATGCCGTCCTGTGTGATGTTCGTCGAGTTCCCGCGCAGGCCGTGGACGAATGCGTCTGCAATGCCTGAAGAAGTTGGAGTCACCACGCCCGGCATCGTGCGAACCAGGTCCAGCGGATTGCGTGTGGGCAGCGGCAACTCCATGATCTGCCTACGATCCACGCTGCTCTTTAATTCCGCCGATTCCGTTTCAATGACGGCTTGATCCGCCGTGACCCGGATTTCGGTGCCGGCTGCAGCCAGTTCCATCTTGACGACTACCTTAGCAGTCTGGGCAACGTTTACTTGAACCGTTTCGATTGTGAATTTGGCAAAGTTTGGTGCTTCCACGATGACCCGGTAGTTCCCCTTTTCTAGATCAGTCACTGTAAAGACTCCGGTTTCATCCGTGGTCGCCGTGTATTGCCTGCCAGTCGCGCGGTCCACAACGGTTACCTTGGCCCCTGGCAGCGCCAAGTTTTGAGGATCCAACACCGAACCCGTCAAGCTACCATTGAGCACCTGGGCAAAATCTGGGACAGCACTTAAGAGCATCACCACACAAAATAAAACGGAAGCCGTCAAAAGAGTTCTGCGAACGCAGAATAGTTGCACAGCTACACCTCCGACCGATTTTTGGTCTTGCGCTGATCTTGCTTAGGACTAGTTTGTGACCACCACAGCCACAACTTTGAACATATAACGCACTTTAGAGACAAAGAACAGATCTAATTTAGAAATCTCAAACGCCGTAGAAAACAATGGAGTTATAGAACAAACGATTTAGCCTTGATGTATGCAGGCATGGTGGAATATTCCAGATTCAATAGATAATTGCCGATTGCCATACAGAAAGTGGATGCCTAGAAGGCAAAGGTGGTCAAAGTTAGTATTAGTACCATCAGAACCAATCGTTCCATCTCGACAGATCTACACAAGCGAGGCTTTAGAATCAATTTAGACCGTCTTTATCAGTCCGCCTGCCTTAGTTCATGGCCGTTTCTGTTCGTTGCTCTCTAAACTCAGCAGAGTTTGTTTCGCCAGCGGGGCCAGCCAGTGATTCGGTGCCGATTGGAGAAAGGTTGTCAACTCTGCTCGTGCTTGGGCGTAATCGCCGCGCCGCAGCCACACGCCAGCCTGCAGCAGCATAGCTTCGGGGACCTTGGGCCCAGCGACCGTTTTCATTTTTGCACAGGCTTCGAGTGCGACTTCATCGTAGCCCAGTGCAAGCGCTGCCACTCCGCGTTCATATTCGGCCTGATACAGCTTTGGCCGGAGCACAAGCGCCTTGGACGCGGATTGCGAAGCCTCCTGGTGTTTGCCAATCATGTTTAGCACGTGGCTCTGAGTCAAGTAGACCCCGGCATAATTCGGGTCAATCTTCAGCGCTTGATCGAGGTGCTGGAGCGCCTGATCGGCTTTCTGTTCGCGCAGATCGAGCAGGGCCAGCTGCCGCAGCGCCTCAGGAAACTTGGGATACTTCTTCAGCGCATTCTCAAAATCATGCCCCGCCTTCTCCCACTGTCCGCGCGCCATCTCGCGCTGCCCGGCTTTAAATTCTTTTCGTGCTTCCGGAGGAACATTCAGCAATGCAACGGATACACTCGGATCAGTAGAAACCGGATTCGGTTGGGTCAATGCCGGGCGCAGAATGAACTGCACTGCGAATGGGCCCGTCCCGGGCGGGACATCCAGCGATTCACGACGCGTCTGGTAACCCTCCGCTTCGATTTCGATCTGATAGACGCCGGCCGGAACGTCGGGAATCGAGAAAGTGCCGCTGCCATCGGCAAAAACGGTCCGCTCAAACGATCGGCTGAACGTTGCCAACATAACGCGCGCGCGCGTCTGCGTACCCCCTTGCGTGATAATCTGGCCAGTGACGCTTCGTCGGCCGCTGACACCGGAAAACTGCGGTTCAGCCAGCGCTGCGCTGCCAACTAAAACGACCACGAGTGCCCCGAGACTTATTTGCCTTCGCATCGAATGCACTGCGGCAGGAGGTGAAATGGAGGGTAGCACAGTTCCGAACAGAAAACCGAACCATCCTGAATCGAAACTCCTCAAGCGAGTTTTGACCGGAATTTCCGTTTTGACTTCCCGGCCGACCGAAAACGTACACCCGGCCCTGTCAGCATACAATGCTCCCGCCACGTCTTTGAGTGCCGAGCCCTTTCGAGGCTGCGAGATAATCCCAAAGCCCGAAGCTACGGCCGTTCTGACCGACCTGTCGTTCGCCAAAACTCCGCAAAACCCTGAATTGCGTCCTCGTAACAATGTTATAGGCGGCTCCGCATGCTATTCATTTCAAACGCATTTTTAATTTTAGCGAGGGACAGCCGTATTCTCGGGTTGTCCCTCGCCAAAATCAAGAACGTACTTGAAGTGGATAGCGTGCAAAGAGGCTCTGTAACATGTTACATGGACGAGAATCATGGCCCTGCGGAGTTTTGGTGAACGAAACCGGAATATCTCTGACCAGTTCGATGAAGCGTGCTGTTCGCGTGCCCGGGAGAACCACGTCGGCGCAGAGGCACTATACGAAACTGCCGAGGATGTGATCGACGGAATGCTGGTCAACCTGCATGAGGCATACTGGAGGAGTTCTCTGGCTGGGGCGATGAACGACACATACCTGCAACACTTCGACTCGAGGCGCGGCAGGGAAACGTTGAGCGCGCACTAGGCGTATTGGAACGAGTCAGAGGACGTACGGGGCACCGTCAGAATTTTTCGAGATAAGCCCACATTATCCCACGTCAGAACTGCAGTGCGAAGGGGTAGCGGACGGTGCCCGCTACCCCTCGATACTTCAACTTACAATCGCTCAGATGCCGTTAGGGCCATCTGTCCGTCGCTGGATGTTTCCAGCACCCCGGAGCTCGCAGACTGGAGCCACCTAATCCCGGTCTGTCTCCGGAAAGCGCTTGGGTGTATGCGGGCCGTTGCTCTCGTCGCCGTGGCCAACGCCCACGCCGCCCTCACCCAACACGAACAGGTGCCCGTTATTCTGGCCGTAGAGCCTGCCCTCGTGGTCGATGGAGAACGGAGTGTAGGCGGCACCGACCGCGAGGTTGGTGAAGAACTTCGCCTTGGGCGTAGTGAAGACGCCGGTGTGACCCTGATCGAGCACATAGATGTTGCCGTCCTCGCTCTCGACGTAGACGTTGTGGGCGCCGTCAACGGCGGGCGCGTTGATGCACCACTCGAAGCCATTCGGGTGCAAGCCGTCATTGACACAGGTGACTGTCCCATCAGGATTCCGGTGGCAGTCCCGGGTCTCAGTACCCTTGAACTTCCATTCGGGCACCAAATTGGAGTTGACCTGGGTGATGTAGAAGGGGCCGGCCGGGATCCCGGTGGAGTCGCAGACGGTCAGGCTTATTGGGGCCCCCGAAAACGGGTTGCAGTAGAAGCCGGCCTCCTCGTCGTAATGGTTGTCCTTCATTACGATCGAGTAGGTACCGTCGTGCTGGAACACCGCCTGGGTGTCGTCCCAACCGAAGTCGTAGTTGGCCAGGATGGCACCGTCAGAGCCGCGGAGCTTATATGCATGGCCGCGCGCGATGTTGTAGCGAGTGTAAGCCCCGAAGTAGACGTTCCCATCGGGCAGCACGAGTGGTGACGACGTCCCTGCGTCCAGGATTCGACCAGAGCCGCGCCGATTCGTGGACGGATCGACACCGAAGTTGGCACCATTCCGGCACTTGCCCTTCTCTGGGGTTGCCGAGGATGCGATCGGAACCAGAACCCCACAGCCGTCGTTGAGCGTATGCTGAAGCGAGGTCGCCCATTTGAGTGTCAAATCGGGATTCACTGCTACCACGAAAGACGCACGGTCGCCGGCGCCGCCAAATATGGCAGGATCGCCATGACCCTTACTGGCGGTGTAGATGGTCCCGTCAGAACCGATCGCGGGAGCGATGTTGAGGCCCGGGCGCTGGGCGCCGCATATACGAGTACGGGGTGCTGAGGTTGGACTGGGAGGCCACGGAAGGGTGAAGACACTGAATGAGCGCTCGCATGGATCGGTGGCCGCCGGCGCGACCGCAGCGAGCAGCGTCGAATAGCTGACCATGCTCACCGTGTCGTCAGGTGCGATCTTCACTAGCCAGCTGTTGACCAGGCCGGGGTACACATTGATGGTCTGATCGGTGAACTTGATGGCGTTGTAGTAGATGTTGCCGCTGCTGTCGGCGCTCAGTGGTCCCGCCACGAACGTGTTGGGATCAAGCGTGTCGCCAAAAGGCTTAATGCGCGAGACGACTGTACCTTGCCCGCGGTCGAGCTTGAAGACACTGCCGCCGAACCCCGGGTCGTACACGAAACCATTCGCCAGCACCGCGTGGTAGACCGGCTCCCATTGGGCGAGCTCCACGCGCTCGGCCTTCCAGTCGCTCTGGAACGTCCACTTCTCGACCAGTTGCCCGGCCTCCCAGTGCAGCCTTTTCTGATTCCAGGTCTGTGTGTTCCAGGCTGACTGGCCGCAGTCTGTCTCTCCAGCGGGAGGGTTCCCGGATCCTGGCGGGTCGCATTCGATGAAGCGGCCCGTCTTGAACTCCATGAACACATCATTCCCTTCGACCAGGGGAACCTGATAATGAACGAGGAGACTACCCCCGGTGTCCCTCTCCTCGGCTGCTGTGAATGGATCGTAGATCTTGTCGGCCAGTACCGAGGTAGCAGCCTGACCTACCGTCGGCACGAAGCCTTGGTGCAATTGATTCTGCCCCCACTGGGGCCAGCCGTCTGGGTCATCTGCAAAGATTGTAGGGGCACCGCGAAACATCGTCCCCAAAGCAATTGCGACTACGCATACAGACACTCCTAACCACAGACTTACTCGCTTCATATTTTTTCCTCCGTGAAAGCTTTTTGATTCGGGCTCCGTCGCGAGTTACGCGAAAGGGACGTTTGATTGGGCCCGCCGTCTCTAGTTTGTCCCCATACCACTCATACTATCCGTTGTCAATCGAAAATATTGAAAAAATCGAAAAGAGCGTCGGCGACCATCAGCGCTAGCGATTGGGTGGGCAACTGCGTGCTGCGCAGATTGAAATAGCCAACGCAGAAATCAGCCCGAATGGAAACTGTAAGGTTCTCCTTCAAGGCAGGAAGGAGCGATTTGAGAAATTGGGTAGAGGTGCTCAGGCGTCTTGTAAACGACAAGCGAATCCGAAAAATCTTCGCCTTTATGAACAACCATTATTCAGGGCACGCTCCGGCTGGCGTGAAACTCTTCCAGCAATTGTGGAACAACCACCGATAATGGACCCGGAGGCATGAACGCAGCCTCTGCCTCCTGCAATCGTGTCGGTTCCTCTTGGCGCTTAAGGACACCTATGCCATGAATCACCCATGCCCACAAAGACGGTTGGCCGATGGGTTTTGTACGAGCGCAAAGACGGTGAGTTTATCGTCCTTTCAAAGCGGTTCGAGACAGGGCCGCAGTACACCAACTGGCCGCCATCCCTCCGCAGCTTTGTTAATGCTAGTTTGACTGGTCGTAGTTATACCGACAGTATTTCTTGCTGCCGGTTGCCGTTTCGCACTCGAATGTTACTTCCTTGACGGATTTTCCGGCTGGACAATTGAACGTCACTGTGTCGGCAGAACCTAGTTTTCTGGGGCTGTTGGTGGCTGCTGAACCGTCACTGCATTTGACCGTAACATTAATCTTACAATCCGAGTTTGGGTTGGTTACCTTCAGTGTGCGATGGGCCGCAGCGGGAGTGACGACGCTCGTAGTACCACAATCCTGCTTTGCTTCACCGTTATGGTCTTCTCTTACGTCGCCTTTGTGTTCTCTCTTCTCCTTGTTAGCTGTCTGCTTTTGCTGTTCTCCCTGGGTCGAAGCGGGCCCTTGACGAACAGCGACCAGCAGCAACAGCGCGGCCACTGAAATTAGAGCCAACAGCATGCGATATGGTTTCGTCATAGCAGCTTCTCCTTCTACGTCGGCAAACGGGCGGGTGGGTCACGTCTTAATCCAGGAATTTCCGATTTTGAACCGCCCTTTGCCCGGAAGCCATACACCCACCCACCCCCAGGCTGTCAAGCTAAAATCCACAGAGCCGATGTGCCCGAGTTTCTCTCACTTGACGATGCTGGATTTTTGGCACATTGTGGACGCAGTTAATCCCCGTACAAGTTGGCGATGGGAGGCTCAGCCCATGAGAGTCGCCTGCTCATTCTTTCTTTCAGCATTATTGGTTTATCCGGCTTTTGGACAGTCTTCTGCACAGCCAACACAGGAAAGCAAGGACCAGCACACAGCTCAAAAGCCTGAAACAGTATCTCTCAAACAGCCCCTCGCGTTCGGCCTGGAAGATGGCACCCCAATTAAACTAAGACTCACAAGAAATCTATCTTCGGCGGATGCTACCACGGGCGACCGAGTGGATTTCGAGGTGCTTGAGGATGTCAAAGTGAAGGACGTGATCGTGATTCCACGTGGCGGGCTCGCTTTGGCGACGATAACCGAAGCTCAGCACAAACGTCGAATGGCTCGCGGCGGCAAGCTCAATGTAAACATAGACGATGTGCGACTTGCAGATGGAGAGAAGGCACCATTGCGGGCTGTCAAAGAAACACAGGGCGGAGGCCACACCGGAGCAATGACCGGCGCGATTATCGGAACCGCTATCGTCTTCTTTCCCGCCGCTCCGCTATTTCTGTTCATGCACGGGAAGGACATTACTATCCCCAAGGGCACTGAGATTACTGCCTACATCAATGGGGACATACCACTCGACCCTGTAAAATTTCAGACCCAGACCGCTGTCAAACCGGGGGCAGAGTCAACGCCAGTTCAAACGTCTCCCGTGGCCGTCGCAGCACAAAGTGCGAATGGCAGTGATCCGGTACTCTCCTCAGTCGAGGTCAAATCCACCCCGGATGGAGCCGACATCACCGTAGACGAGAAATACATGGGCAGCACGCCTTCAACTCTGAAACTCGCAGCAGGCGACCACAAGATAAAGTTGGAGAAGTCCGGCTTCAAGACTTGGGAGAGAACTTTGACCGTAAGTGTCGGTGCAACAGCGACGGTCAATCCCACGCTGGATAAAGAATAGGATGCAATGGCCAGCCGGAGTGTTCGTGCTCGTCTGCTTATGACTTGGCCGGTACTGCCGTACTCCCCCATCGCGCATCGATCCGTTCGAGGATGAAGGCAGCATCTTCGATGGCACGATCCACGAAAAATCCCTTCGCCATGTTCGGTTTGTTTGGGGTCCATTCCCAACTGTAAAAAATGCGACTGATAGCTGCCACAAGAAAATAAATGTATAGTTAGGGACCACATTCACGGGACTCCGTCTGATGAACCGCTAGAAGGGCCGTTGTGGGCCTTCAAATCTCAATTCGGGAATCCGGCGATGTCACTATCCTGGACCTTCAGGGAAGAGCGACAATCGGCGTTGACAGCGATCTGCTGAGCAGCCATCTACAAAGGCTTGTCGCCAACGGCGTGCGTAAGCTATTGCTGAACCTGGCAGACATGACACAGTTGGATAGTTCGGGCATCAGCGCCATCACCGGGACGTATGTTTCCCTTCGCCGTCAGGGCGGTAGCCTGAAATTGCTTCGTCCGTGTCGTCGGGTGCGGGCTGTGCTGCGGGTGATCCGCTTGCTAGACATTATCCCCACCTTTGAGGACGAGACCCAAGCGCTGGCCAGCTTCCGACCGCAGGGTTACACTGCTAGGCCCTGAGGGTCCGAACTTCGTAGAATGAGAATTCTCATATACGTTAAGCCGTTCCCAGTTTGTCTGGCACGCGAGCTGCTAAGTTAGTGATTGAAGGGTCATCGATCACAAAGTTCTCGGGCCACAAAAAAAAATAGAGGGCACGTCAGCCGTTAAGCTTTGCGCTCTCTTGAAGCTGAGCCAGAAAGTTTTTAAGCTTCTCCCGCTGCTCAATCTGGCGTGAAGATAGTGCTTTCTCGTTCGCGTCGTCAATCTCTAAACTTTGCCCACCGCTCTTTCGTCGCCTTTGAAATCTTCGCTCTCGCAGCCGCAGACATTACCCGTTTCTTCTTGCCAGCCGTTTTACCCCTGCTACCCATACCGCCTAAGAGCTTCATTGCTGCACGCACAGTATCCAACTGTTGCCGCGCCGTACTAACCTGCTTCTCGAACTTCGCTTCTTCCTGCTTCAAGGCCGCCAAGATGTTCATGAACCCTCCCGGCCCGGTATCCTCTCACGTCCAAGACCTCGTGTTAAGCTCTTGCCGAAAAGGATAGGTCTACCGTTTGATAGTCTGCCAGAACGACGCTGGCCCGGTGCGTCCGCTTTGCGGATTTTTGTGGGCCGTGGCTGGCGGGCAAGATAGCTACTTCTTGCCTTTCTCTTGGTCGTTAACCCGGTCGCGCAGTTCCTTAACCAGGCCGCGCGTAGCACTTTTCCATTTGCCTCCCTTCCTCGGCAGGCTGCGAATCCCCCCCCTGCCAGGCTTTTAATGAATTGTTTTGCCAAGTCAGCATCCAAACCTGCATCAATAAAAGCATTCATCGCTCGCTCTTTTGCCTTGTCCCATTCGATTCGCAGTACTCCTCTTGCTGGAGCACCGCTGCCTTGACCGCCGATTTGCCGTAGCTCTTCGACCAATCGTTGAGCCATGGGCAGGAACTTTTCATACGCTGCTGAGGTAGCTTCTACTGTAATAAAATCTTCGCCTCCGTCTTTACGCAAACTAATTATGAATGGCCCTACTGTTGTGCTCACGCTACTTGGCTCCCTTCGTCAGGGAACGAACGGTGAGAAAGCCCCTGGGGCCGCTCACTCGGTTGTTTATACCTCTCATTGAACTGAATTCGATAGTAGGCCACTTGTCAGTTAACTATAGCGACTGTTAAACTCAAGAGGTTGTGTCCATGACCGAAGGCCAAGTTTACCGTTGCCAGAATCGTGCTTGTGGTTGCGAAATCGTAGTAACCAAAGCATCGCTCGAAGCCAGCGCAAATCCTAAGTGCTGCTGCGGCGCGGAAATGAAGAAGCCTTATAGCCCACCCGTTTTGCGAATGCTTGACCCGGATGTTGAACTTGTCAGTCGCTTTGAAGACGGTCGAAATTGAGTCCATCAGCCCGCCCTGAACTGGAAAGGCAAGCGCATGCCAGACCTTATCAGCATCATACCCGCACTCGCCCTTCTCTTGACTGGCCTTTCTTTCAGTACTGTAAGTGCTTTCCCTTCGAACACCTACGGCTTTACGATCTCATGCAACTCGTTCATTGGACTTGACATAGGAAACTTCGCGGATTAGAGTATGCATGTACCAGAGAATTAGCATGCCACAGCAGCTTGCCAACTTTAAGGGTGAGTTCTTCAAAGCCCTTGCGCACCCCATCCGCATCCGGATCTTGGATTGTCTTCGTGATGGCGAGAAGGGGGTCAATGAGCTCAGCGAAATTCTGAAAATTGAGCCCGCAAATGTTTCACAGCAGCTTGCGATTCTGCGAATGCGCAACATCGTGATCGGACGCAAAGCGGGGAGCAATGTCTACTACTCGGTTTCCGATGCAACGCTGTTCCGGCTCCTTGACGTAGCCAAAGACATCTTCAACAACCATCTGGTGGGTGTACGGGACATGCTTCAGCAGATGGAGGCGGTCCATTAGGGAGGAAAAATTTTGTCCGCCATCTGCAAATGTTCGCATATGCAACAGCGTTTCCAGGCTGCTGGGTTCTTCCATGGGTCTGGGCAAGGAGATCGATAACCATGCCGGACTACTACACCTCTCAGCAGTTAGCCCAGACGTTAGGAATCGCCGAGGCCGCCATCACGGCACTCCAGACGAAAGGTTTACTCCAGCCCACGGTAAAGGACGGTAGGTCCTTCTTTTCTTCCCGCCAAGCACACTGCTTACGTGCCGCGCTTCGGTGGGCACGCAAAGACAAAATAGATTTGCAAGAGGCCTTCGCGAGGGTGGAAGAACACTGGCTGGCGCACACGAGCGCGACGAAGGATTAGGTTATGGCAACAAGGAGTTGGCATTCGCGTGGCTTGCCAGCCTGGCGCAATTGGCTCATCTCCCGCCTTGGTCGCTTGCGAAACATCAAGAACTTAGCCCCAGGGGAGCTCCCGTTTGCTGGTGGATTAGTTCTTCTGTTGTCGGCTTCCATACTTTGGCGAGCGTTCCCGATG
>WNFA01000945.1_pt1 | contig 28755 bp, 21 predicted proteins | sample 5400481 | NCBI WGS metagenome assembly WNFA01 (sample SAMN13153340, study PRJNA577476) | soil metagenome | isolation source: 120 cm saprolite under Douglas fir tree site 2 hole 1 replicate 2 | place: USA:California | collected 2015-04-18 | reverse complement strand
CCGAGAAATACTGGCAGGTTGGGTCGTTGAGAGCGCAGTTCACGAATTTGCCCGTGGTCGGATCCCGGTGCTGGACGTTCCCGGTGATAACGATCGGGCCGATCAGGTCGGGTGTCAGAGTGGCTCCTCCCGCGTGGGTATTGTCCGTACCGCCGGTGACGGTCAAAGGAATACCGCTGTAACGGCTCATAATCCAGTTCAATTGCCAACCGCCGGCGAGAATGTTTGCGATGCCGTGTTGCGCCCAGCGCTTGGTGCGGCCGAACGGCAGCTCGTATACACCGTAGGCCTGGATATTGTGCGGGCGGTCAAAACCCGCAAGGGCTTTGTCATCTCCCCAATTGGCGGGAAAGGGATGGAAGACCGCTCCTTCGTTCTCACCGTAGTCGATGGCCTTGGAGAAGGTGTAAGCAAAACCGACTATCGATCCACCGCTCAACCGCCGCGTGAGCTTGGTTTGTAGAGAATCGTAGTAGGTGACTTTGAAGGGCGTTACGGCATTTAGATCGCCCCAGCAGTTCGCACTCGGGCACGCGACCGGATTTGCGTTGAGCAGGCGCATCTGGCTCGAAGTAGCCGCAGCACTTGGGGGACCAGCGTTGATGTTGAGCCCCAACGGAATGCGGATGCCGCGGGTTCCGACATAGCCAGCCTCAGCCACCCAACCGAAGAATTCATGCTGCACTATCAAGTTGTAGGACTGTGCATACCCACGATGAAAAGGATTGGCCACTGTAGTTGTCCCCACGTTGTTGGGGAGCCGAATCACGCCGTTGCCGAGCCCTGTGAACGGTATGAGAGTTATCCCGGTTACAAGGCCGGGGTACGGAGCAAGATTCGCGTTTGTGCCTGTAAGACTTGCTGATGGAGCGAATGTACTGCCGAAGAGCCTATTCCCCTGGTAGTCCATATTTGTGATGTTGGGGAAGGTATCCCGCAGAGCCCGGAAGTTATTCGGGTCCACGCTGATTCCGTATCCCGCCCGGATCACCGTCTTGCTCTTGAACCTGTAGGCGATTCCAAAGCGAGGAGCAAACATTCCGTGGCCTATGTCCACGCCATCGTCTTCCGGGACGGATCCGAGCCCACCGATGAAAACGTTGCCGGTGGTAGGATCAAAAAACTTCGCGCCGGTATGATCGCTGGTTGCGAACGGATAGTATTCCCAGCGCACGCCATAGGTGAACGTGAGCTTGGGAGTCACTTGCCAGCGGTCGCGCGCATACCAGGCCCAAGTGGTGAACCGCAGGGCGTTCGGGTTGATGTTCTGAACGACCTTGCCATCCCTTTGAGGGAGACCGAGCAAGAATTGGGCAAAACTGTTGTAGGCATTGCCCGTCCCCGCCACGTACCCCGGCGCGCCATTCAGAGAGGTCACGCTTCCGTCAAACCCAAAGGTGCCGCGCGGCGTGCCAAAGGTTCCTCCCTGTGGCTGGAAGTGATTGATCCCGCTGTGGTAGTACTCCAGACCGAAGCGCAGGTCGTGCCGTCCTTTGATCCAGCTCAGGTTCGTGTTCGCCACGTATTGGTTATCCCGGAAGATAAAAGGATTGCCGGTATTCGCATTCCCCAAATTGGCAAAAGAATTGGCAGCGAACTGGAACGCCGGAATGCCGCCGTACGGGTGGTCGGGTCCGTTGGTGCCTGGAATGTGCAGTGTGTCCAACCCGAAGTTCGTATTAATATCCACGTTTTCTGCGTTGAGGCGCAGGCGGGTGTATCCGGCGTTCACATCCCACAGCATGTTCGGAGAGAGTTGGTAGCTGCCTCCCAACGCCACGCTCTGGACCCGGCTAAATGCGTTGCCGTTCTGTCCACCGCCAGTGGCGTCGCCGCCAGCCTGTCCCAGAGCCGGCGGGTCGAAGATGAACGAAGGCGAAATACTGTACCGGGCGAACACCATGGACTTGGTGCTCGGCACATAGTTGACCTTCGCGTCAATCCTGCTCAGATTGTATTGGGGTGCCCCGACGGGGATGAAGTTGTTCGTAATATTGGTTGCGTTGTTGGGATCGCCCACATTCGGCGCCGGAATCAAGGAAGCCATCTTCACCGCGGCGGGATCGAGGCGGTTCGCAGGGATGATGTTTCCCGGAAACGCCGTGCGCCCAGTACCGTTGGCATTTCCAATATTCGGGTCGTAAATGCATCCTGTAGCTGGCGTGGCATTGCAATTATCGAATGCAACGCCGTTGGAACCTGGAATGATGGAGCCCACGGCCGGCAAGAGTGCGGAGAAGTCGCCGTTTCGGATGGAAGTTGGCGCGACGTTTTTTGCCGATCCACCGGCGGTGCGGATTTTGGTGCCTTCATAAGCCCCAAAGAAAAACAACTTGTCCTTCTTGATGGGACCGCCGAAAGTTCCACCATACTGGTTGAAGATGTTTTTGGGCTTCACGGGTTGTACAACTGCTGGTCTGAAGTAGTTGCGGGTGCGAAGCGCATTGTCCGTATGGTACTCGTAGGCAGTGCCGTGAAACTGGTTCGTGCCCGATTTGACAGTCACGTTCGCTGCGAGGCCACCGGCCATGCCTTGCTCCGCGTCAAAGTTGTTCGTCACGACGTTGACCGATTCAATGGCGTCCGCGGAGGGGATGTAGGCGACGTTTGCCGGTAGCCAGGTATAGGTGTCCGTGGCGCCGTCAATGCGAGTGTTGTTGTTGTTAATGGACAGCCCGTTGACGTTCGTGGTCATGGCCCGCTGGGGATTGCCTGCGGCCGAGTTGTTTTCTCCCAGCAAGCCTGCTCCCGGCACGATGCGATAGGCCGATTGGAAGTTTCTACCGTTGGAAGCCAGTAGCGGCAAGTCCGAAATTTCCTTTGCATCAAGGTCTGTATGTACGTCGGCGCGGTCCGTCTGGAGCAAGGGCGCGGCGTTGGTGACAGTTACAGTCTCGACCTGTTGCTTTATTTGAATCTGCACATCGATGCGGCGTGTCGTATTGGCATCGATGCGGACATTCTCCGCCAGGAAAGTGCCGAAGCTTGTGGCCGTTACCGTTACTTTGTAATGGCCGGGTAGCAGTTCGGCGAACCGATAGACGCCGGCCGAGTCAGCGGTCGTCACACGCGACACGCCAGTTGCAATGTTTAGCGCTTCCACCTGCGCACCAGGCACGACCGCGTTCGACGGGTCAGTTACGTTCCCCGTCAGCGAGCCGTAAAGCACTTGCGCTGTTACCAGGACAGGTGAGAGACATAAACCCAAAAGCAGCAGCGCGCAAACTACTGTTCCGAGCGAGACCTTCGTGAGGGAAATGATCGCACTCCGGACGAGAGATTGTTTGGACATGACCCCCTCCACCCAACTGAGATTAGCGATCCAAGCGCCGCAGCACCCCGCCACTTTGCCTGGAGGTAGTTCTAACCTGCCAAAGTCTGCTTGCGATGAGACTCCTTGTCTTCAAGCTCCTGCAGGCCTGCCGACGGGCCAAAATGTTTCTGCAACACTAAAGCGACGGTTCCACGCAAGCGCGCCAAATTTCCTTCAGCGGGCCGCACGCGAGGAGGATGGCCGCCGGGGAGGCCCACTGCCAGTTCCGCTTCAATCGCCGGCCCAAATCGCCGCCATTGGCGAGTGAGCTCGCCGACGACGACGACCTCCTCGGGAGCAAATCCGGCGACGAGCATGCGCATCCCTCTGCCGAGTCCGTGAACCATGCGGTCCAGGGCTTTGACCGCGAGGGGATCTCCGGACTCGGCTAAAGCAAGCAAATCCTGGAAAGTCAGACCATCGGATGTCTTGGCCGATTCATGGTAGTAGCGCAGGGCGGCCCGGTTGGATGCGTAAACCTCCCAGCAACCCCGGCCGCCACAGGAACACGGCGGCCCGGTTGGATCGAGTGACACGTGGCCAAATTCTCCGGCCATGTCATTGAGTCCGCGGATCAATTGCCCGTTGGCAAACACGCCGGTACCGATCCCTTCGGAAACAGTGACGACCACGAAGTCGCGGACCTTTTCTCTGTGTCCAAACCAGACTTCAGCGAGCGCGCAGGCGTTTGCCGCGTTTTCCAGCTCCACGCGCATGCCCGTGGCGTGCTCGATGGTTCCTTTGAAGTCGAATTCCGGCCACCCCAGGTTCGGGGCAAAGGCGATGCGCTGAGAACTCTCACTAAAACGCCCCGGTATGCTGATTCCGACGCCCTCGAAAACCCGGTCCGAATAAACCGTCATCAAGTGGCAAATCTTCGCTGCGAGAGCTTCCGCAGTGAGGCGAGGATCGCGATTGGTGGGCATGGTTTCCTGGGAGAGGAAATTCCCATTTACATCGGCGACCCCTACCGTTGTTTGAGCGGGGCGCAGGTCCGCGACCAGAATCGCGCGCCGATCATTCAAGCGAAGGAAGGTAGGCCGCCTCCCGCGAGGAAGTCGGCCGATGGGTCCATGGACCACCCATCTTTCACGAATCAACTGCTCGGTGATGAGCGAAACCGTGCTTCTTTGGAGTCCGGAGACGCGGGCAAGATCTGCACGCGAAATAGGCTGGCGGCGCCGGATGAGGTTCAGAACAACACCGCGATTGATGTCGCGAGCGGTTTGGCTCGAAGCGACCTGCGTGTTGGTGAAGTCAATGCGCTTCATTTAGTTGTTATCCAGAACTAAATTGGCAACGAATAATAGAAAGTGCCAATAGAACGAGGACATCATGTCTGAATTGCATCTCCCAAGAAACCAAGGCAACATCATTAAATTCGTGTCTCGAACAATATTTAGACTTTTAAGTAGTGTCAAGCAAAATTTTCGATGGTCGGGGTGCCCAAAAAAAGATCCGCTTAAGCCCGGCCGTCATATCAGGTCAAAAGCGTTTTATCCTGTAGCTCTGGCGGCGGTGCGCGGGGAAACTGGAGGCTTCCATGAAACTGGATGGCGGAGTATTGAAAAGTCTGCCCAAGGTCTTGTTGCACGAACACCTGGACGGCGTTCTAAGACCGAAAACGGTAATCGAGTTGGCGAGAAGCGCAAAATACGACCAACTCCCCACCAAAGATCCTGAGGAGCTGGCACGCTGGTTCCACCAAGGGGCGAACCAGGGCAGTCTGCCGAAGTACCTGGAAGGCTTTGCGCACACAATCGCGGTGATGCAAACCGAAGAGGCGCTCGAACGAGTGGCTTATGAACAAGCGGAAGACCTGAGCCGGGACGGCGTTGTTTATTTTGAGACTCGCTTTGCTCCTATTTTTCATACTCGGAAAGGACTAAGCCACCAACAGGTAGTCTCCGCGGTGCTAAAAGGCCTGGAGAAAGGCCGAAAGGACTTCGGAATTTCCTCAGGGTTAGTCATCTGTGCGATGCGCAATATGGATGTGTCGCTCGAAATGGCCGAACTTGCCGTGGACTTTCGTGAGCGCGGAGTTGTGGGATTCGACCTGGCGGGTGAGGAAGGCGGGTTTCCTCCCAAGAAGCACGTAGACGCTTTTCACTATATTCAGCGGCAGAATTTCAACATCACGATTCACGCTGGCGAGGGGTTTGGAAAGGAATCGATCTGGCAGGCCATTCAATACTGCGGAGCGCACCGCATCGGACACGGGACACGATTAATCGATGACATGGCCGTCGCGGAGGGCAAGGCGGTGAAGTTGGGCGACCTCGCACAATACGTCCTCGACAAGAGGATTCCGCTGGAGATCTGCTTGATCAGCAACGTACATACGGGGGCGGCCCGCAGCCTGTCCGAGCACCCCTTTAAGATTTTTTATCAGGAGAAATTTCGCGTCACGCTGAACACCGACAACCGGTTGATGAGCGACACGAGCATGACCCAGGAATTCGAGGCTGCTCGGGATACTTTTGGTCTGTCCTTGGAGGACTTTGAAAAGATCACCATTAACGCGATGAAGAGCGCCTTTCTGCCGTATGACCGGCGTTGCGACTTTATCTACTCCGTGATCAAGCCAGGATACGCCAAGGCCCGCAGCTCTCTGGCAACAAAGTGACTCCGCAAAGAGGGGCCTTAAGACTTCTTATATTTTGTGTCCCAACGCAAAACGAGAGTTAACTGGTGAAAATGTTTGTGCGCAGGAATTCATTCTGGAATTTCCCCTGAGGGTCGTACTTCTTGCTCAATTGAATAAAGTCGGGCAACTTTTTGTACCTGGATTTCAGCACTGCCGGAGAGATGGTGAATAGCTTTCCCCAGTGAGGCACGGCGTCAAATGGAGCTAACTCTTTTTCAATTATGGGCAAAAGCTTGCTGACTGCTGGCCAGTCCTGTTTCCAGGTAAAGTGAATGGTAATGCAAGGTTGCTGGTAACAAGGACTGAGCCACAAGTTGTCGGCAGCAATTGCGCGGATTTCTGAAATGAACAGGTGCGGAGTGACCTGATCGCGCAGTCGTTCCACCGCCAAGATAGCTTCGATCGCGTGCTGACGAGGCACGAAATACTCCGATTGCAACTCCTTGCCAGCGCTAGGCGTGAAGCCCATGCGAAAGTGCGGCAGCCGTTCGTACCAGGGACCGAGGACGCCTAGTTGCTCCGTACAGTTCTCCGCGGAGAGTTCAGCAATGGGATGAAGATTCTTGCTTGCGAGCTTCGCGCCGAAGAATTCCGGTGTTGCCTCAAACGCCAGACCCCCTTCCACGCGGCTTTTAAGCCAAACTTCGCTAATGCGCTGGTTCTGCCAGTCGGTAAACAGGCTGACGCTATAAGCGCTGGATTGTATGGCATCAAAGTGATTTTTCATTTCCGCGAGCGGCATGTTTTCATACACGTACTGCCGCATCATGAAGGTCGGCTGAATATCGAGGGTGACCTTGGTGATTACGCCAAGCGAACCAAGCCCAACTACGGCGCCCAGAAACGATTCGGCGTCTTGTTGGCGTGATAGCTTGACCACCTCGCCGCTTGGCGTGACGAATTCCAACGCTGACACCGCTGACGAGAGGTTGCCGTTCTTCTCCCCCGAACCGTGCGTAGCGGTGCTGCACGCTCCAGCAATAGAAATATGGGGCAGCGAGGCCAGATTGTGCAGCGCAAAGCCCTTGGCATGAAGGAGGGGGCAAAGTTGCCCATAAGTCATGCCAGATTCCACGGTGACGGTGCGCGCCTCCGGCTCCAGCGCAACCACCTGGTCCATGGACTTCAAGGACAGGAGATTCTGCGTGCTGTCTGCAATATTATTGAAGCAGTGGCGGGATCCGAGCACCTTCAAATGGCGCTGTTTCCTCACGTAAGTCCGCACTTGCTCCAGCGAGTTGGCGGAGTACAAGCGGTCCGTGCTGTATTCGAGGTTACCCGCCCAGTTCTTCATTTTGCTTTTTGATGCCCAAGCCGACAAAGGCGAGATCACAGGGCTTGCCGCTAACGAAGTAATGAGCCTGATGAAGGTTCTCTTGTTCAAGGTTGAAGCCCGAGCAGAATCGGCATCTGCCAGTGAAATTTGTTCCACCTGGCACTGAAAGCGTTGCCATTGTACACCTCCCAAGTGGGAGAGATAGCATCGGCGTTGTTAACGCAAGGTTGCCGGTGGGGAACACCTGTACGGAGGGACAGATTGACGGTAGAGCAGGGGCGGCTGAAGATGGGGCCATGAGCGAAGTCACTGCAGCCTCACCCCGGCGAAGCTCGCGCGTTTTTCATAAGATGCGCGTACAGGCGCAGGGCCGCGGCCACAATGGTAAGAAGTTCCGTGAAACGTGCGAAACACTGGTCGTCAACGGCCATGGCGGCCTCTTGCTGTTGAAGCACGAGGTGGACGACGGCGAGATGCTGGTGATTACCAACCCGGAGACGCAGGAAGAGCTGGAATGCCGGGTCGTTTATCTGGGCGATCTGGGGGACAAGGGGCAGCGCGTGGGAGTGGAGTTTCTTACGCCTTCGCCGCGCTTCTGGGGCGTGGAATTCGTCGAGACCCCGCCGGCAGAGGATTCTTCACCCGTTCACTGAAACGCTGGGAGCAGCCACGCGTACCGGCGCCTGGCTCCGCCGCTTGAAAAACCAGTCGCCTAGTCTCCACAGAAGAAGAATCGCGACGAGCGCGCCGTAGAAAAGCGGCTTGCGCACATCGGATTTCACGAGCCAGTAGTAGTGAATCACACCAAAGACAGCCGCAAAATAAATGGAGCGATGGAGCATTTGCCAGCGCTTGCCGCCGAGACGCCGAATCCAGCCCGCCGTGGAAGTAATCGCCAGAGGAATCAGCAGCACAAAAGCAGTGAAGCCCACGGTGATGAAGGGGCGCTTGGCGACGTCTTTCCACATGCCGGCCAGGTCGAAGGACTGGTCCGGACCAAGATAGGTTAGAAAGTGCAAGCAAACGTAGAAAAAGGCGAAGAGGCCGAGCATGCGGCGGAAGCGGATGAGGTCGGGGAGCTTGCAAAGCTTGCGGAAGGGCGTGATGCAGAGTGTGAAGACGAGAAAGCGGAGCGTCCAGTCACCGGTGGCGTGCTGCAAGTACTCAACGGGATTCGCGCCGAGGTTGCTCTTAATGATGCGCCAGACCAGATCGCAAAAGGGGATCAAGCAAATTACAAAGATTGCGACTTTGGTCCATTTGCTGACGAGGAGTGAGCGCACGTGGCAATTCCGGCCTAGTAGTTTTTCTTCAGGTCCATGCCGTTGTACATGGCAGCAACCTGATCGCCGTAGCCATTGAACATGAGGGTGGCGCGCTTGAAGATTTCTCCGAGCCGGCGTTCCTTGGCTTGGCTCCAACGGGGGTGGTCCACAGTTGGGTTCACGTTGGCGTAGAAGCCATATTCATTTGAAGCAAGGCGATTCCACGTGGTGGGCGGCATTTTTTCCTGGAATTTGATTTTGACCAGCGACTTCGCGCTCTTGAAGCCATATTTCCAGGGAAGAGTGATGCGCACGGGCGCACCGTCTTGTGGCGGGAGAGTTTCGCCATACATGCCGACGCAGAGAAGCGCTAGCGGATTCATGGCTTCGTCCATGCGCAGACCTTCGACGTAAGGAAAGTCGATCCCGGCGTACCTAGCCTGGGGCATCTGGCGGGGATCGAAATAACTTTCAAATGCGACGAACTTGGCCTTAGGCGTGGGCTCGACGAGATTGACAAGATTGCTAAAGGAAAATCCAATCCAGGGAACTACGATGGACCACGCTTCGACGCAACGGTGCCGGTAGATGCGTTCCTCGAGCGGGGCGATCTTCATGATTTCGTCCATGCTGAACTTGCGGGGCTTATTGACTTCGCCTTCAACGGAGACGGTCCACGGAGCGGTCTGGAATTTCTGTGAGTTCTTTGCCGGGTCGCCTTTGTTGGTGCCGAATTCATAGAAATTGTTGTAGTGAGTCACATCTTCGTAGGTATTCTGCTTTTCCGTGGTGCTGAAGGGACTCCTGACGAGGTCAGTGAGCTTCGTCGCGGCAAACGCGGTTTGCGGCGGCCACGTCAAATCGAAGAGGCCTTTCCCGACAAAGCCAGACGCGCCAACTATGCCCATGGCTTTGAGGAATTTGCGGCGGTCCAGGTAGTCGGACTTGGGCGTGACGTCGGCGTAAGTCAAATCGGGGGCTTTGCGGATTAACATCTCTTTCCTCACGATCTCCTGAAACATTCCAGCTTCCGTACCATTTTACGTCCCTTTAATCAGTTTGGATGCTGGAACTTCGCCAGGCGGTCATGCCATTGGGGGGCAGGACACGCTGGCTCCTGGGTCTCGTCAGTGAGAGTCCTATGTCGGAAAAAAGTTACAGGCAAGAGCCTTGTTCTTGGAGGGCTTTGCTGGGGGGCTAGCCGTGGAGTTTCTTGAGCACCTTTTGGACGGCTTCGACGCAGTGGAATTGTGCTTCCTCGAAAATGGAGATGCCGCTGAGGTCGGAGTTGGCAAAGAGGATGCGGTCATTCAGACGCGACAGACGGCGGCGTTCTTCGGAGAAAATCGCGGCGACGGCGGGGCGGATCATGGCGTGGCCCATGCGCATGACGTCAATGCGGGAGACGTACTGGCGAATGTCGGAGTGGACGCGCTCGAGGTCGTGGAGAATGGCTTCTTTCCAGTAAGCCCAATCTTTATCGAGGAGAAGCTTGCAGTTTTGCGAGGGCGCGCCTTCGGCGAGGGCCCAGTAAAAGGTCCAGACGGTGTGGTCGACGTGAGTGCGGAGGCTCTGGTGCATGGCATCGACGTAGCCCAGCGTCGGTGAATCGAGGAAGACGGTGTCCCAATCAGCGCGGCCCGTGAAAGCAGAAGAGCGCGGCCGGCAAGTGTGAGAATGCCAGCCGCGCTTCTAATCGTCCGTCAATCCCGGTTAATGAGGTGTGCAGTCGACCGCGGGCGGCAACGCCTGGCCCACTGGTGTGTTCAGCGACGGCAAATCCTCGAAATCGAACATGTCTTCGAGTGTATTCGCATGCTGGTCCCTCTTGGTCAGGTGCAGGCGGCCGTCGTCATCGTCGGGGCTCAAGAAGCGCTTCTCGATGAACGCCAGCAGCGAGGTGTGGTCCCCGACCGTGTGCGAGACGTAATGCGGCTTGGAAAAAGGCGAAACCGCCATGAACGGAACGCGGAACCCCAGTTGGTTAAAGCTGGCGCACTCGTCCGGGTAGGGGCCCGTTGGATTCGCTGCCATCGCCGGGCAGAGCAACTCCGCGTCCTTTACGCTGGTGTCCGTAGTGCTGAATGGATTCTGGGCGCACTCCGCTCCTCCGCCCGGCTGTTGGCTAAAAGGAGGATTGGATGAGTCTGCGCATTGTCCGGGCGAAATTCCGTCCGGCGTCCTCGCATGTCCCTGACGCGCTTCCGGCGGCGCCACGTGATCGTAATAGCCGCCGTGCTCGTCATAAGTAATGAAGATGACCGAATCCTGCCAGAACGGCCCGTTGCGCACCGCGTTGATGACTTGCGAAACGAACGCCTGCCCCCTCTGTATATCTGTCGGCGGATGCTCATCGTTTTCGAGTTGCCTTCCGAACAAGCCGAAATTGGGATCGACAAATGCCACTTGCGGAAGCGGACCGAGGCCCGGTTGTCCGGCAGCCTGAGCCAAAAACACGGGTAGGGGCAGGAAGTGCGGATCCACGCCTGTAGCGCCGAACAGCCGGAAGCTGCCTCCCTGCGGCGCATCCTGAAAGTAGTCGGCCCAGGAGATTTTATTCTTATCGAGCAAGTCGAAGATCGTTCCAGTGATCGGCTTGTAACCTCCCGGCGGCGGAAACGTGTCGTTGGTGGTTAAATGCCCAAATGATGTAGCCGCCATAAAATACGAACGGTTGGGAAACGTCGGCCCGAGCACCGAGGAAAAGTAGCGGTCATTCACCGCGAAGGTTGCCGCCAAGCCGTAGTAGAACGGGATTTCGTCCTGTGTGTAGAAGCTCATGGTCTGATCGTCGGTGGGGTTCTCGACGCCATTGTCCAACTGCTCCGTTGCGTCGTTTACGCGCACGAATCCATCGCTCAATGTGTCGCTGAGCGTACCATTGGGGTTCAAGAAATTGGCTTCTAGATGCGTAGGGAACCAGGAATGATTGAGGTCCGGTGGCGCGCACCGCCGGGTATCATGGAACGCAAACACGGTGCTGCCGTTGTCGTCCAAATTGGAGTTGAAGCAACTCAAATTACCAGCCGCATCCACTTTGCAAGACAATCCATCCACGCAATTGTGGTCGTCCTTTCGACAGCCGCCGAAGCCGGTGTGATAAGGGCTGCCCGGAGCGTAGGACAGCGCCCCGAAGTAGTTGTCGAATGAGTGGTTTTCCTGCATCACAATGATGATGTGCTTGACCTTGTGCAGGTCACCATTGCCGAACGCCTGTCTCGGTACGAAGGTCGTGAGCGCGAGGGGCAACAATAAAGCCAATCGTGGAATTCGGAATGATCTCATAATGCATGCTCCTTAATTCCGCTGTGTGGGTTTTCACCCAATTCGAAGTACTCTACTCCTTGTTAACTAGACTGAATAGGCCGCCTTGTGCTCTGGGGTTCAGGTCTGTCGGATCGCTATTGCCTTTCGGTAGTGTTGCCCGCAACGATCAACTTCCGGATAGTCTGCGTGCATCGCCATAGCTAGTGAGTGACGCGATTGGTCGCAGCGCGCGTCGTTTTGTTTCCATAGAAGAGAACTCGGTGAGAAGGGCACACGAGTCATCCGGTCTTCTGTCGAGCCCCGTCTTCTTCTATCATGTGCTGAGCATGCGCCTCACTTATTTTGCAAGCTCGGGAAGAATTTGGGACAGGATGCCGTGGGAAGCACGGTTGCAATTCCTGCAAGCCGTCTTTTTCACGTTTTCCGGCGTAGGATTCTTACTCGACTTGGCCAATCCTAGGCCCGGCCGGACCGTACACATCGTTTTCTTGGTTTTCATGGGTGGCGCGATCGGTGTTGCCTACGGCTTCTGCTTCATGCGGACGCCTAAGCTTCTACCGGTCCTGGTAGCTCTGCATGTCGTCTTGGCTCTCGTACTTACCCCTCATCTGGGATCGCTCGCCGTGGATTGGGCCCAGGTCGCTAGCACCGCAGCCGGGGTTGATGTAATTGGGTGCCTCTTTGCCATCTTACTCGGGTATGTTTTCTTCGTTCGATTCGTCAGAAAGCAAGGTCTGCGCTATTTTCGGGTCCAGACGGAGATTGGGCTTGCCGAACAGATACACCGAAGCCTGGTACCTCCGATCGCTCGTCACGCCTCACAGGACGAATTCTATGGGGTGTCAGCTCCCAGCGGGGAAATGGGTGGCGACCTGGTTGACTTGGTGCAAGACGGCGACAAATGGATTGGTTATCTGGCAGATGTTTCCGGCCACGGCGTGCCGTCCGGCGTATTGATGGCCATGGTCAAGAGCGCCGTGCGCATGAGGCTCCCCACTTCATCCGAACCGCAGGTGCTCCTCGAAGATTTGAACCGCGTCATCTCCGAATTGATAGCGGCGGAGATGTTTGTGACGCTGGCCTTCGTGTCGCTAGGGAAGTCGAATGATCTCCATTTCGCGACTGCAGGTCACCTGCCCATTCTCCACTTCCGCAGCGCCACTGGATTGGTCTGCGAACTTTCCACTCCCAATCCACCCATTGGAATCTTCAAAGAGCAGAAGTTCGCGAGTTCTCACGTGGAATTCTCAAGTGGTGATATCGCGGTTCTCCTGACCGACGGGCTGACCGAAGCCGCAAATGAGAACGAGGAAGAGTACGGGCTCGAAAGAGTCAAACAACAGGTGACGAAGCATTCCGGTGAGTCGCTGAAGGTTCTCTGCGAAACGCTGCTGGGGGAGGCGAGGAAGTTCGGAAAGCAAATGGATGATCAGAGTGTGCTATTGGTGAGGCGCCTTTGAGCACCCTAATTTGCTTTTCCGTGAAACCGCGCTTTGACCGGACGATGGTTCGGCAAACACCATCAATCAAACATCGATCCTGTGTAACGCAGAAGTGTCGAGCGGCCGGAAACAGGGTTCGAGTCCCTCAGCTCTTGAGTGAATGACCATACTGAAAGCGGCGTAGGAGGGCCGCCAGTATGGCGCGTCGGAAAAAGACAACCAAACGCTCCAAGCCCAAAACAATACTTCGACTGTCCGACTTGGAACAGTCGAAGAACGCAGTTCTGAACTCGCTCGCCCTCCTCAGGGACAGGAGCACAGCTGACATATAGAGTCGGCGCTGCGCTGTTCACGTCTCATCCCTGGTCAGCTGATAAGTGTCTCTAAACATCCTCCCATTCGCCTTGAAAGTATATGCCGGCCATTCTCTCCATTTCTCAAACAGTCTTGCGTTGTTCTTAAGTTGTAGTAATGCAGACGCCACTACTTCCGCGCTCGGCATGTCTGGGTCCGCCGCAACAGAAAAGCAGGTGGATTCGGAACCGGGAGAGATAACACTTACGAATTTAGAGTCCACCAGGAAGTGCATACTGCCAACTGTCAGGCGGTAACTTTCACCACGCACTTGCTCGGCTCCAGTGAGCGCAGCAACGCGCTTCAAGTACTCTGCTGCGTGCTGGGCCGGAGTGCACTTGGTTTGTATTCTCATCGCGAGCCGATCACTGCGCATGGTTGAACACCTGGCCGTCCGCCTTAATCGCCTGGCCGTTCTGAACGGCCCACTTGTCAAACAGCGCTGGATTGTTCGTGAGTTGCAGCAGCGCCGTAGCAATTTCCTCCGCTTTCGGCATGCCTTCGTACGCGGAATAAAAGCAAGTTTCCTCGGATGCACATCCGGGATCGGTCATGTCTCGCATCCGCTTGACATATCTATGGCCCACTTGAAATCGCATCTTGCCGACGTCTAGGACATAAGCATTACCCATTTTCGTGGCGCCGGTGAGGGCCACGACGCGGCGCAGATAGGCTTTCGCGCGATCCTTTGGGTCGAGGAGGTTCTCAAAGCGATTGCCCGCAATTACTGCCACACGTCCTGGGTCTGAGATGTGGAGGCCCTCCACTAAAACGGTGTTCTGTTGCTGTCGAGCAATTGCTCTAAGCAAGGGCCTGCGGTGCGGGTCAGCGAACACAAATCTCCACACGATCAGAGCGAGGAACGCGATCAGAGATAGAATAGCGGGCGCCATAGAAATACCGCCGTGGCGGAAATGGACTGCCACCAGCATCCGATTCGGCCCAATAGCAGCGAAGTCTCACACTGCCAGCGGAGTGGTGTCGACAACGGCTAGCGCACGGTTAGCCGCCTGCGATGGGATGAACCATCAAGACTTCGTTCTGCTCGCGCGTGACTTTCTCGATGCGTTCACCGGTCGCCATGTCAAATGGCTGCGCGCCGGTCCGGGCTTCATATTCGGCAATCACCTTGTTCACTTCTTCCATGTCAGCGGTTGCCGGATCGTATTCAAGAAGCGTCTTATCACCGTCGGATGAAAATGTCAGAATTTTGGCGTTCATGTTTGGTCTCCTGCGGGACGTCAGTTTTCGGTTTCCTGTGGAAAAGCAGTCGGCAGTTTTGGGTCCCTGAAGGTCATATTGCACCGTTTCTCGGAGTTGTCAAGACAGCTCTTTCGCGCAAACGATTCGGAGGGGCCAGGCCCTCTCTCCCACCTTCCCTCGCCGACAGTAATCAACATTAGCGCACGGTTTTCGAGATGCCGCGCGAGAAGAAAATGCTTTCGGCAACGGATGACCGTTCTCAAAGGCCAGATCCGGTCAAATATGCCGATGATTCCGTTTGGCCGAACTTCTATCTTTCGATGATTGCGCCGACGCCCACGCGAATCGCTGGATTGTCAACGGCCAGTTCAAGGCCCGGCTGGTGATCGGCGCCGGGGGCATTTTTGTCCCGTCGCCCGATTGCGGGGGCCAACGCTCGCAATGAAGTCAGCGTTGCCGCGCAAGAAATTGAATTCGAGATATCAGAAACCCAGCGCGATCAATGTTCTATCCGACCTGAGATTCCAGAGCTTTATTTTTGTCCTGACATGAAGGGTTACGGTTGGTGTGTCCGTAAAAAGGAACTTTCTCAATATCGGCTAGGGAGACTCGATTCCCATGCCGTGCTCAATCACCTTGGCGAACCACAGCCTGCTCCCGTTCCGCGCGGCGTACGTCGCACCTCTGAAACACCTCCAAGACCAGCCAACCCCCGTCATTTCGATCTGAGCTCGAGAGGCGAGGCCACCGGTGTATAATGTTTTCGAAAGGCAAAATTCAAGTCGGAATTCCCGGACGAGATGTACGGTGGGGTCCGAGAACATCGAGGCGGTTAGAGCCAGGACTTACGAAGAGCAGTGCGGTGGGCAGTTACTTCCAAGCTGGAACCCCAGCATTATCTTTCTCCTTATCCCGCAGGGACGTCCGAGTATCCCTCTTTCGACGAAGGTATCGCCTTGTGTCAGGCCCAGCCAACTCTGTCAGTAGCCTGACAAGGGGGGAAACCTTTGTCGGAACAAAACTATGACCCGGTCCGCCAGCTCATCAACACGGGCAAGGAGCGCGGCTACCTCCTATACGATGAGGTGAACAACATGCTCCCGGCCAAGCGCCAATCACGGGAGCAGATTGACGACCTGCTCTCCACCTTGGAGCGCTACGGGATCTCCATCTACGAAGATGTCGCCAGCGCCAAAGCCGCGCGCGCCGCCGCCAAGCCCGGTGAGGCCAAACGCCAGAAAGAAGGAGCGGTTAAGGAAGTCGGTCTTGACCTGACACCAGGCATACTGGAGAAGACGAAAGACCCGGTGCGCATGTACTTGCGCGAGATGGGCAGCGTGCCGCTGCTGACGCGCGAAGGCGAGGTGGCCATCGCCAAGCGCATCGAGCGCGGGCAAATGCTGGTCCTCAAGACCATCTCGCGCTCGCCCATCGTGATTAAGGAACTGCTGGCGATCGGCGAGGGTCTCCGGAAAGACACGCGGTCGATCAAGGAAATTGTCGAGTTTGACGAGGAGAAGCTGACAGACAAGAGCATTGAAGGCCAGACTCGGCAGACGCTCCGCGTCATCGATAAGATCGAGAAACTCCACCAGACGGCGTTCAAACAAGCCGCCAAGCTCGAGAATACCGCGAAATCCAAGAAGGGCGCTTACCTGCGAGCAAAACACACGCTTGCGCGGACCCGTATCCAGGTGTCGCAGCTCGTTCGCTCGATAGACTTCCAACCGATAGAAAAGAAGCGGCTGATCGACAAGATCCGCCACACCGTCGAACGACTCCAGTCATTCGAGCGCGAGGTGGACCGACTCGAGCGCTGCGGTGCCGCCAAGGGCGAGACCGCTAGAGCAGCGCGCAAGGAACTGCGCTCGCTCCTGTCGGAACTGAAACAGATCGGAATCTCGAGCGAGGTCGGCTTTACCGAATTCAAGCGCACATTGCAACACATCTTGTGCGGCGCGGCCGAAGCCCAACAGGCTGAAAAGGAGCTGACAGAGGCCAACCTGCGCTTGGTCGCCTCAATCGCCAAGAAGTACACCAAGCGCGGCCTGGAGCTTCTCGACCTGATCCAAGAGGGCAACATCGGCCTGATGAGGAGTGTTGACAAGTTCGAATGGCGCCGCGGTTATAAGTTTTCCACCTACGCCACGTGGTGGATCCGCCAGGCCATCACCCGCGCTATCGCCGACCAGGCCCGGACGATCCGCCTCCCGGTGCACATGTTCGAATCGATCAGCAAGCTGATCCGCGCCAGCCGCCAGCTGGTGGGGGAGTTTGGCCGCAACCCCACCTCGGAAGAAATCGCTACGCGCATGTTTATCCCCGTCGACAGAGTGCGCAAGATGTTGAAAATCGCTCAGCTGCCCATCTCACTCGAAACGCCCATCGGCGGCGTGGAAGATTCCCACCTCGGCGACTTCATCGCGGACAAGGCCGTGGCGTCGTCCTTGGACGAGGTCATCAATTTGAAACTGAAGGAGCAGATCGCGTCAGTATTGAAGACGCTCACCCCGCGCGAGGAAGAGATCATCAAGATGCGCTTCGGGCTGGAAGACGGCAGGCAGCACACGCTCCAAGAAGTGGGACAGACGTTCGGCCTCACCCGCGAGCGCATCCGCCAGATCGAAGCCAAGGCGTTCCGCAAGCTGCGGCACCCCTCCTGCGCGCTCAAGCTCCGGGCCTTCCTCGAACCCCCTTCGCGAAATTAGCTCGTAGACCTGTGTCTTGCCAAAATTCCATATGCACAGAAAGCAGCGCAATTCACTACTTGTCCTTCGCCAAAATTCAAGATGCGTTTGAAATTAATAGAATGCGGGGACGCCTGTAACATTATTTCAGAGGTCTTGCGGAGATTTGGCGAACCACAGGATGTGCCTGTCGCGGTCTACAAACGCGCTTCTGGGAAGTACTGAGCGTATGGTCGGCCACTCTTCCAGAACCGCTTACGTCCGAGTACGGCGCCACCCGAGCAGCCTCCGCGCGCCCCCCACCACGCTCAGAAGATGCGAGAATAGTGGCGGAACAGAGCCCATTGCCCTCAGCGCGGGGCCGATAAGAGGCGGATGATTTCCTAGCCAAAGCATGGCTGCGGTCAGGCGGCGGTAGTCGAGCAGCATCTTCTCACGGGTCCAGTCGAAGGATTCTAGAAATCCTTCGGTCCAGTTGGGCTCCGCCGCCAGATGTTCCGCCAGCATTTCCGCGCTTTGGAGTGCTTGCGTCATCCCGCCGCCCGTGATCGGATCAGTGAAGCCAGCGGCATCGCCGAGGAGGACGAATTTAGGAAGAACTCTTCGTCGCGCGCGGCCGGTAAGCGGCGACGTCACGAGAATGTCGCTCGCTGGCTCTGCATTCCGCACCAGCGAGGCGAGTTTCGGCTGTGCTTCGCACCACCGGCGGAACAACTCTTCGACACGGCCCTCGATCGCATCCGCGTCAGCTAGGGCCGCCACTAGGATCTCCCCGTTGCGCAACGGCGTGACATACAGCTCGTGTCCGTGTGCGAGAAAGACTTCTACGTACGCTCGCGGCTCGGCGTCGGATAGGCGACCGAAATGCCTGCAAATACCCAACCGCTTGCGCCGCGACGCGCTGTCGAGATTCAGCGCGTGGCGGAGTCGCGATTGCGCGCCGTCCGCGCCCACGACGAGACGCGCGCGCATCGGCTGGCCTTCAACCAGCAGGCCTGTCACGCGTCCCCGCTCGAAAAGCGGTCCGCTCACGCGAGCGCCTGTGTGCAAGGTAACCCCCGGAGTTTTCGCTGCCACGTCGGCGAGTGCGGCGTCCAATTCGCGCCGCCTGATCCCGCGCCCCAGCCCTGCTGTTCCGTTCTGCAGGAAACGCCCCTCGGCCATGCGGCCTGCACAGTGGTATCGAATGCCATAAAATTCCGCGCCGAGGCCGGCCGTGTCGATTCCCAGCCGCTCCAGCGCTGCGACACCCGCTGGCATCAGTCCTTCGCCGCAGGGTTTTTCGCGTGGAAAGCGGCTGCGTTCAAGGAGTACAACCGAATGGCCGCGCCGGGCAAGGTGAATGGCCAGCGCCGAGCCGGCAATCCCGGCACCCGCGATCAATAAGTCCTTCATCGAATTGTCCCTACCAATCTTGTGGCTTTCGCGTGTACCCGAAACAATCTGCCCAAGAAGCGCGGCATTTGATCCATTGCCGCACGATAGCCCGAATTCGCTAATATCACCTGATCTTCGGCCGCCAACGGCTTGGACAAGACCTAAGCGTGCGCCAGTGACCCTGCCAGGGCGGTAATCCACGCGGTGTGAATCATGGGCAGCGCCAGCATCTCGACGAAAACTGTGGCGTAAACGTGCCTTGAGTTGTCATAGCTGTGTAAAAAGTTTGTCTCTTTTCCTTGAAAAGAAAATCCACTGTTGAGCTAGTTTCACTTTGTGGCCGAACTGATTATCTGGTATAGGCTTACCGTAGTGTGGGACGGTGGCGCGAGAGTCCCCGTGCTGAGCTTCGACAGAATAGAAAGTTCGGTGCGTCTAAGTCTGTGCGAATCGCCGATGGAAAGAATTCTTGTTATCGAAGACGACCGTCCGGTTCAGAGGGCACTGAAGCGACTGCTGGAATCGGAGAATTACACAGTTGTAATCGCCGGAGACGGCCCCACGGGAGTGCAGTCGTTCCACAATATACTCTTCGATCTTGTCATTCTGGATTTGAACCTTCCTGGAAAGCCGGGCCTTGAGGTGTGCCGGGAGATAAAGAAGGCATCTCCCTTCCTGCCCGTGATCGTGCTAAGCGCAAGAACTGAGGTGATGGATAAAGTCCTTCTCCTCGAACTCGGCGCCGATGACTACGTGACCAAACCATTCAGCCCCAGAGAGCTCCTGGCGCGTGTGCACGCAGCCATGCGTCGCTTGAGTCAGCCCGTGCGCTCAGGTGATCGATTTTCCTTTGATGACATCACTGTGGATTTTTCCAGAATGGTCTTGACGCGCGCCGGCGAGACAGTTCAGCTTACGGCACACGAGTTTAAACTCCTCAAGTTCTTCGTCGAAAACCCGGAGCGAGTTGCCTCGCGGGACGACTTGCTGAATCAGGTGTGGGGATATGACAACTTTCCGTCCACCCGCACGGTGGACAACTACGTGCTCAAGCTGCGGCAGAAGCTTGAAAAGGATCCCGCTTCGCCGAATCATTTTCTGACGGTACATGGCGCAGGCTATAAGTTTGTGGCGTAAGAGAAGACGGTCAGCCGTCTTGTGTATTAGGAAGAGCATAGTGCGGAGAAATCGCTGATGCCCCGGCTTCAAATGCGCACAAAGTTTTTTCTTTCCCGCCTATTGATAGGGGCGGTTCTAACCGTGACGGCCACGGTCGTTGTGCGGCAAAGTGTGCAGGAGCACGTACAGAAGGAAATCGTCGGGAGCTTGCTAAACTCGACCGCTACGTTTCAGAGTTTCGAGCGCGAGCATGAACTTACTTTGATGCACTCCGCGGAGCTGCTTGCGAATCTGCCTAGCCTCAAAGCGCTGATGACAACGCAGCACGCGGCGACCATCCAGGATGCGTCCACCGACCTGTGGCACCTTGGCGGTAGCGATCTATTCCTGCTCGCCGACCGCACCGGAAAGGTGGTCGCGCTGCACGCGACAACACCGCTGTTCAGCCACACTCACGCTCAGGAACTACTGCAGAACTCTCTCCGCCAGGAGGACTCGCGACACTGGTGGGTCGATGGCGAGCATCTCTACGAGGTCATTCTCCGACCCATCTTTTTTGGCGCCCCGTCGGACAACAGCCCACTCGGGGTTCTGGCCGTGGGCCATGAAACTGATGAGCGCGCAGCTCAGGAGATTAGCCGCATTGCTTCGGGCGACGTGGCTTTTAGCTGGGGCAATACCATCACAGTGAGCACGCTCCCTGCGGTCCAGAAGGCAGAGCTGGCCCGCCAGATCCGCAATGCGCCTTCGCACGACTTAGGTGATGCGCGGGAGATCCGCCTAGTTGGAGAAAGATTTCTGTTTACGTCAGTTGAGCTGGCCCCCGGCGATGGCTCGCCGGTCGTGATGTACGTGTTGAAATCTTACGACCGAGCCATTGAATTCTTGGACAGCCTAACACGACTCATCATTTGGCTAGGCTTGGGAGCCGTGCTGGTGGCGACTGTTGCCGTTCTCCTGATTGCAGACACATTTACGCGCCCGCTGAACAACCTTGTCAAAGCGGTGCGCGCGCTTGAGAGAGGTGACTTCGGGCATCCCCTGGAAGTCCGACAAGGTGACGAACTCGCTGAGGTAACCGCCGCATTCGTCGAGATGCGGCAAAACCTTCAGAAAACCCAGCAGCGCCTGCTCGAAGCGGAGCAATTTGCAACTATTGGACGCATGGCCAGTTCGATCTCTCACGACTTACGTCATCCGCTGACAGCGATTGTGGCTAACACGGAGTTCCTCTGCGAAGGGGATTTGACTCAATCCCAAAGAGAGGAGCTGTATAAGGAAGTGCGGCTGGCCGTCGAAAGAATGACGGAAATGATCGAATCGCTGCTTGAATTCTCGCGGACGCGGGAATCATTGCACCTGGTCCGCGGAAACGTCGAAGAAGCAATCGAGCGCGCTGTGCATATGGCTCGCGCCCGGCCAGAATTTGAAGGTGTCGCCATTTCGGTCGGCTGCGATGGCGGCAGCGAATGCTGGTTTGAGTTCGACCCGAAGAAGCTCCAGCGCGTATTCGACAATCTGCTGGTAAACGCCTGCGAGGCTGTTTCTCGAGATTCGGGCCGAATCGAAGTGATGCTTTGCGAAACGCCAAAGGGCCTCGAGATCCGCTTCAAGGACAATGGGCCAGGTGTACCCGAATCGATTCGCGACAAACTTTTCATGCCGTTTGTCAGTTTCGGAAAGGAACGCGGCACTGGGCTTGGCCTCACGGTAGCTCAGAAGATCATGCAGGAGCATGGAGGCAGCATTGTCCTGGAAAGCTCGGCCCCTGGCTCCACTGTCTTCAAGCTTTTCCTCCCGCTAACGGCCTCACCGGAAGATGTCACGGGCACAAATGTGGTACGGCAGACGCATAGAGATTAGCGGTTGTCCACTCTACGTATCCCCTTTTGACCGTACTTGGGCCATGGCATCCCTGCTTGATTGAATTCCTCAAAGCATGTAACAGTCCTCGCAGAGGGGTGGAATATGAAAGAGAGTGTACTGGCTCGTTTTGTCGGCAAACTCGGAATTGTGGCTTTGGCGATGCCGGTGGCGTGCAGCCTAGCTTGGGCACAACAACCTGCGCCCCCGCAAGAGGCAAACTCCCAAAGTTCGCTCAACGAATCCTTGCATGAATTACAGACGCAGATTGGTGATTTGCGCACCCTGCTTTTGCAGATGCGCGCGGAAATTGACCGTGCCCATGCTACGAATCTTGAATTAACCGAAAAACTTCGCGAAACCCAGGAGCACCTGGAAGTCGTTGACCACGATTTTCACAGCACCATTCGGGCGGGCAGCGTCGTCGGCTCCGGGGCCGTGTCTCAAAGTACGCCTCCCGAGGGAAAGGTGGCCGAAGGCGTTGAGGAGCGTTTGGCGAAACTGAAGGAGGACCAGCAACTCCTTACAAGCAAGATTGACGAACAGTATCAAACCAAGGTCGAGAGCGCTTCCAAGTACCGCGTCCGTCTCTCTGGCATCGCTCTCTTGAACCTTTTCGCTAACAACGGAACTGTGGATAGCACGGACTTTCCCGTAGTGGCACTTAAACGCAGCGCACTCGACTCTAGGGGGAATTTTGGTGCGACGATGCGCCAATCGGAGGTGGGAATTGAAGTCTTTGGCCCGCAGTTCCATGGGGCGAGGATGAGTGCTGACGTACAGATGGATTTCTCCGGTGGAGTCCCGGGCATACCAAACGGAGTCAACTCAGGGTTTTTCCGCCTGCGGACTGCTACCGTGCGGTTCGACTGGGCGCGCACTTCAATTATTGCCGGACAAGACCCGCTATTTATCTCGCCGCTTTCTCCTACGTCGCTTGCATCGTTAGCCGTTCCGGCGCTTTCTTATGCAGGGAATTTGTGGACCTGGACGCCGCAAGTGCGCATCGAACATCGGCTGGATCTTTCTGAGAACTCGAGCCTGCTTTTCCAAGGTGGATTCCTGGACCCACTCGACGGTGAATTACCCCAAGCCGAATATGTCCGCCTTCCCCAGGCCGGAGAAAAATCCCTGCAACCTGCTTATGGAACGCGTATTGCCTGGAATCGCCGGGCATTCGGCCGGAATTTCACGTTCGGAACTGCGGGCTACTACAGCCGCCAGAATTGGGGATTGGGCCGCAACGTAGATGCATGGGCCGGCATGTCTGACTGGTCAGTGCCCTTTGCAGGCTGGCTCGAACTGAGCGGAGAGTTTTATCGCGGGCGCGGAATAGGTGGCTTCGGCGCAGGCTTCGGACGCAGTGGTGTCTGGAGTGGATCACTTTTCGACCCGAGCACTATTGTACGTGGTCTGGATGCGACAGGAGGCTGGGCCCAGTTGAAGTTCAAACCAGCACAAAAGTACGAATTCAACGGCGTGTTCGGACAGGATAGCTCACAGGCAAGTGAGGTTAGGCGCTTTCCAAACACCCAAACCTATTTTGACCCCACACTTGTTGGAGATCGACCTATTTTGACCCCACACTTGTTGGAGATCGAAGCTGGATGGCGAATGTTCTGTATCATCCGCGCTCTGACCTGCTATTCTCCGTTGAGTATCGCCGCCTGCGAACCTTTTCTCTCACGGGAGCATCCGAGAATGCGAACCACATCAACCTAGCCATGGGCGTTCTTTTTTAGTCCCCATCCGAGGTGGCAACGAATGGTAACCCTGCGTCGGCGACGAACTTGGTGCTGGCTCCTCTTAGTCGTCGCGCCTACCGTAGTCAGCGCCGGAGCGCAAGAATCCCTTGTGACAGGTAAGGTTGAATTGTTCAACGCAGACAGCTCCAAGAAAGAGGCAAACGCCCCTGGGGTTGTGGTGTGGCTTGAGCCTGCTGCCGGAGCACCCATGACACGCCTGACAAATTCTTCCCAGGCACAAGGACTGCGACTCGTCCAGGAACACAAATCCTTTCACCCCCACCTTCTTGTTGTTGAAGTAGGCGCCTCGGTCGAATTTCCGAACCACGATCCTTTTTTTCACAACGTTTTTTCGCTGTTCGAAGGAAAGCGCTTTGACCTGGGACTCTATGAGGCCGGCACTAGCCACATCGTGCATTTTGATCGGCCCGGGGTTAGCTATATTTTCTGCAACATACATCCGGAAATGAGTGCAGTTGTCCTGGCACTCAACACGCCTTTCTTCGGCGTTTCCGATTCAAAAAGCAATGTAGCCATTCCCGGAGTTCCACACGGACGCTATGTCCTGCGGATTTGGTATGAGCGTGCAACGCCGGACGCCCTCAAGAGTCTCAGCCGCGAAGTCACAATTTCAGAAGATTCGCGCAGCTTCGGCGTGCTTCGTGTCGTGAAAACAACTGCCCTGAATTTGGCACACAAGAACAAGTATGGCCAAGACTATGTGCCGCCCTTGCCATCGAGCCCCGCTTATCCTCGACCCTAGCGTGTATTGAGGCAAAGCCAGTTCACGCGTCCGGGATTTACAGAAAAGGCTCCTTTGCTGCACCCGATTCATTGTTGAGCAAAATGCGATCTACCGACACTTTGCTCCAGGGGCGCAAGTGTCAAAGGTTTTTTACATCTCCCCGACAATCCTATGACAACCGCATTTCGTGAATTGCCTAACCTCCCTTTTTGGGATACCAGGCAGCAGGCAATCGAATCAAACGGGCCGGGCTGCATCACTGATTCGGGGGCGTTCGAACATGCAACGGCACATCGTGAGTCTGATACCACGCTTTATTGCGCGTGGATTGATCTTGTCTGCGGGCCTTCTCGGACTTGTGGGCTGCGGCAGTTATAGCGCGCCTTCTCAGCCGCCACCAACACAAACTTCCGTAACCGTCTCACCGACGAGCGCCAGCGTGTCGGCTGGCACTGGAACGCAGAATTTCACCGCTGCGGTCATGAATGATTACTTGAACAGAGGGGTCACCTGGGCCCTCTCTGGCGCAGGTTGCAGCGGAGCCACCTGCGGTTCGCTCTCCAACATGACCTCGAGTTCGGTCACCTACAATGCACCCGCCGCCGTTCCCAGTCCGGCCACCGTCACACTCACTGCGACCTCGGCCAACAACACCATGAAAAGTGCCACTGCCACGATCACCGTGACGTCGGGAGCAGCGGCGGTGTCGGTCACGATAACCGACACGCCACCGACAGGTGTCACGCTGCTGTCGTTTGAAGTAAACGTCACCGGAGCGATCCTCAATCCGGGCAGCGTGGATCTGCTGGGCGGCAAGGGACCAACCCAGATTGAGGTAAAGCAGCTCGAAACAGAATCGGAGTTTCTCAGTACAGCCACTGTAACCCCGGGGACGTTCACGAGCCTCGCCCTGACGTTTGCCAATCCCGAACTCACTTTCAAGAACGATACGGGGGCCGCGCTGGCCGGCTGCGCCGCTGGAGCCGTATGCGAAATCAAGCCAACGGGAACGCTTACTTCAACGGTAAATTTTCCGGGGGCGGGTATTGTCATCATGGCGAATTCGCCGACCGCCATCCAGGTGGATGTCAACCCGGACACAATTCTCGGCACAACTCTAGGCGTGGATTTTAGTCTCGCAGGGGCAGTTAGCGTCCACCAACTCACGATGAAGCCAGCAGGTGAGCTGGATGATCTGGATGACTTGAGGGGAGCTGTTCAAAACCTCGATACCACAAACAAGAAGTTCACGCTGCATACGCTGGACAGCGACTTTCCGATCACAACCGACAGCAATTCGGAGTTCGATTTCGAGGCCTGCGCTGCGAATAATTTCAGCTGCTTGCAGAACAATCAAGTCGTCGACGTGGACGCAAAGCTCATGGCCGGGGGAGTGTTCCTGGCCAAAAGGATTGGATTCGAAGACGACGCCGAGGACGACGAGCTCGCAGGCGTCGTCTTCAAAATCGACGACGCGACGCACTTCGAGATGGTTGTGCTCGACGAACTCAGAAGCATCAACAACGTGAGCGTTGGCAACCCTACGGTCGTTACATTGAGCAATCCGGGATTCCAGGTGGAGGCTGACGGCCTACCGGTACCGAGTGCTTTGCAGGGTGTTTTTGAAGGAGCGATGGATACATCGCAACTATTGCCCGGTCAGACCGTCCAGATCCGGCTGATGGGTCCGGCGAATCCAGGTCCCCCAGTCGCGGCGATCACTGACCGTGTGCGGCTTCGGATGACTCAGTTGACAGCAAACGTGAAGGCCGGTTCGATCGTGCCACCCAACTTTAGTCTCGATGCGCTGCCAGCACTGTTCACCAGCGACGGCATCACCAGCATCCATGTTCAAACATCGAGCAACACGGACTTCGAAGGCGTTTCAGACGTCACCGCTTTGGCTGACGGCAACACGGTGTCCCTGCGAGGGCTTCTTTTCAAAAACGTCGGGCTTTCACCGGAGCTTGTCGCGAAGAAGGTGCGCAAGCGCTGAGGAGAGCGTGAATCAGGGAAGGGCGTGCCTCGCGGAGGTTGTTCTTAGGATCATCCCTAATAAGAGGGCGCGGAAGGTTAGTGAGTGACTACGGGCGAATCCGCAGCTGAACCGGCCGCGCCATCATCGGCCCGGCCCGCAAGCTTCCCGGAACCATTTGCCACACGCTGAACCCCCCCGGTTCCACAAGGGCTTCTCGGATTTCTTCTTGCAGGAAACTACAGCGTAAAAGGACTTCCGTCATCACTAAGGAGTAGACAAAGGTCATAGAAGGAGAATGAACATGAAAGAAGGTAGAAGTAAGCCCAATCACAAAGAGAATCGACGTTCATTTTTGAAGAAAGGAGTCCTAGCAGCAGGAGCAGCAACCGCCGGTGCCGGGCTCCTTGCAACCCGGCTTTCGGCTGTCAGCCACGGACCAGAAGAAAAATCAGGTCGCCTCACACCGGGAGACGCTGCACTGCTCAGGTTCGCGGCCGCGGCGGAAATCTTGGAGACCGACTTCTGGGTGCAGTACAACGAACTCGGAGGCATCCCGAATACCAGCGAGGTCCCAGGGGGAAGCGGCAATCCAGCCTACACGGCCGCCCTTCAGATGCTGGATTCGGACATGGCGCAGTACGTCCACGACAACACCGATGATGAGTTCACGCATCAGAATTTCCTGAACGCATACCTCATATCGAAGGGAGCCGATCCCGTAAGTCTGGAGGCTTTTCGAACTCTGCTAGGGAGTACAGCAACCGGGTCCAGCGGAAAGCTGCGGCTCACTAACCTCATGCAACTTACCTTGGACACGAGTTGGTGGACTCGCTACCGCAGCAGCACTCACAACCCCGACCTCGATCCCAATTTCACGTTCCCGCAAGCGATTCCGGACCTAAACAAAGGGCAGCACACAGCCATTCCCAGGACCGACGCCGACACCAGCGATCCCAGCTTCCTTCAGGTCATCGCGAATACGGCAGCCTTCCACTTTCCGACCATTGAACAAGGTGGCACCACCCTCTATCCGGCGATGGCGCAACGCGCCACGCATCCTGAAGTCTTGCGAATCCTGATCAGCATTGGTCCCACCGAGACCATGCATTTCCAAACCTGGGCGGATAAGGCGGGCAACGCGCCTCAAAAGACTGCCGTGGATCCAGTGACCGGTGTGTCGGTCACCTTTCCGGACTTGAATTCTTCTCCGTTTGGCGGCGAGGACTTTCAGACCAACTTGATCATGCCAGAGCCGTGCCCGTTCATCAGTCGAAAGCTGCCGCCTTGTTCCGTCATTCGCCCGACCGAAACAAGGGACATCGCTAAGGGCGTCGTCAAGTTCTTAACGGACATGGGACTGTTCATCGGCCAGTCGCCTGCATTCTTCGCTCTCATGAACGACCTTGCCGAAGACGCAGACGAAGCTCGCCGCAAGCTATAAGCGGCGAGTCGACAACCGCATTGGCGCCATTCTCGCCACAAGAAACGTGAACGGAAGGGCCCAGGCACTGTTACCTGGGCCCTCTTTCTTTCCGGCTTGCAATGCTTGCTGGCTTCAGCGAGATGCCCGGAGATGAATCCTTTGCTGCATGTCCTGCCGCGAATCCTATCTCCCTTTTTCACTCTCTTCCATTACATCTAGTACTGCCATCCCTAACCGCCCCGTACGGCCTGTATGCATGGTGGTGTGGCAGGGTCAGCGGACAACCACTCTGCTATGCGATCAAGTCGGCCCGACGTCAAAATGGGAGTCGGTCAGTCGGGCATATGACGAGCGGTCACTAGAAGTGGCCGTGCTGGGCATTTCGATTGGAGGTACCACCCGGGTTGTCGGAAGTTATCCTGAGGCCCGATTTGCCGGGCGGTGAGTGACCAGCATGGTGAGTCGCGTCACCGGATGTGTCGCCCTCATAGTCCACAAGCGGGGTGGGGGAAATGAATGCTATCGATCGGCGTCGGCCCGTTGCGCAACACGCTCGGCGAAACGTGAAATTAGATACCTGGGTCCGATCAAGGTCCAATAAATCGCGGCGAAGAGGTCCTTAGAGTACCAATGACGGGCTGTCAGCACCGTTAGGTTTCATTGAGTTCCGACCAGCTGCCACTCTGTAACAGCAGCAGCCAGAATTCTGCGAAGTACGGAATTGTGTTTCGGGCTTTTCGCGCGAGCTAGCGGTGCCACCCTAGAAGCTCGTTTTGCTCTTTAATGCCGCCTTTTGCCGCCGCGACCAATCGCTAAGTTATTAGAGGGAAACAAGGTGACTGGAGCGGGCGATGGGAATCGAACCCACGTCCGAAGCTTGGGAAGCTCGCGATCCAAACAAGATTCATCGGAGGGCGCACATCAGATTTGGGGGAAAAGTCATGCAGCGACCTGCTTTCGTTCTGAGCGGCGTTCCCAGAAATCCTCAAAGCGCCCGTTGAGCTTGCTGCAGCGCAGGGCGATGATGGCGTTGGCGCCCTTTACGGTCCAG
>WNFA01000599.1_pt1 | contig 28769 bp, 27 predicted proteins | sample 5400481 | NCBI WGS metagenome assembly WNFA01 (sample SAMN13153340, study PRJNA577476) | soil metagenome | isolation source: 120 cm saprolite under Douglas fir tree site 2 hole 1 replicate 2 | place: USA:California | collected 2015-04-18 | reverse complement strand
AGCAAGTGCGGCGCCAAGGCTGCGCACGAGGGAGCGGCCGAATGCACCGTAAAATGCGTCAAAGAAGGCGCGAAATATGTTTTCGTCAACGATTCCGACAAGAAGATTTACACCATCGATGACCAGGAAAAAGTGTCCGCTCATGCCGGTCATCATGTGACCGTGAAGGGCTCGGTGGAAGGCGACAACCTGAAGTTGACCAGCATCGACATGGCCCCGGCCAAGGGCAAGTAACAAATATCGTCAGTAACAATCCTCCGGGCGGAACTTCAGTTCCGCCCGTTTTGTCTCCCGCCGGATTTCCGCTAGGATGTTGGCTTCTTTATGAGCACATTTTTGCTTCACACTGCTCGCGCCTTAACTCCCACGACAGAAATACCTAGTGCCGGAATTCTCGTTCGAGATGGCGTCATTGAGGCCATTGGTCCACGGCAAGGCATGAGCGTGCCTGCAGGTGCGCAAGAAATCTCGGCAGTGGACCACACCGCCATTCCTGGATTTGTCGATGTGCACATCCACGGCGCCGGTGGTCACGACGTCATGGAAGGCAGCGAGGAAGCCTTGAGCGGCGTGGCCCGCACGCTCGCGCGCCACGGAACAACCTCCTTTGTCGCTACCACCGTGACGGCAAGTCCCGATGACACCTGCCGCAGCGTGGAAGGGATCGCGCGTTTCATCGCCCGACAATTGAACACAGATGCTGCGCGCGCCGAAATCCTCGGAGTTCACTACGAGGGGCCATTCCTCAGCAAGACTCGCCGCGGTGTGCATCCCTCCGAGTGGCTGCAATTGCCATCCGCCGACCTTCTCGACCGTTTGCTGCAAGCCGCTTCCGGAAATGCCCGCATCTTGACCATCGCTCCCGAATTGCTCGGCGCGGCGCCGTGCATCGACGCCGCCCACAATGCCGGTGTGGTCGTGGCCATGGGCCACACCGACGCCACTTACGAGCAGGCCCGCGCCGCCATGGCCCGCGGCGTGCGCCATGCCGTTCACGTTTACAACGCCATGCGTCCTTTTTCTCACCGCGATAGCGGCGTTATCGGTGCCGTGCTTACTTCGCCCGAAGTCAGCGCCGAACTCATCGCCGACGGCGTGCACGTCGAAGAGGCGGCCATGCGCATTCTGCTGCAAGCGAAAGGTGCCGGTGGCGTGATTCTAATAAGCGACGGACTCTCCGCTACTGGCATGCCCGACGGAAAGTACATGCTCGGCACGTTTGAAGTCACCGTGTCCGGTGGCGTGTGCCGCAATTCAGAAGGCAAGCTGGCGGGCAGCACACTCACCCTGGACCGCGCACTGCGAAATGTGGTCGTGTTGGGCATCCCGTTTTCGGACGCCGTGCGTATGCTCACCGCGAACCCGGCGAAGTTGCTAGGGATTGAGTTTAAGAAAGGCGCGCTGCGCACCGGAGCAGACGCCGATATCGTTCTTCTCGATCAGAATCTTCAGGTGACCAACGTCTGGACCCGCGGAATCCCGCTCAACTGACTGTTGTTTTTGAAAATAAATTGCCTGACGAATCCCTATGGATTCAGCGGCACATTCAGTTCCGATGCCAGCTTCACCGCATTGAACGGGCTGCAGGCAAAGTAGCGGTCCCCGACTTTGAGTGTGGGGACTTTGCGCTTTCCGTGATTCGCTTTCAATACAATGGCTTCCGCCGTCGGATCCTCTTCAATGTTGATCTCACGATAATGCACGCCGCGCTGCTTCAGAAAATGTTTCGTGCGCCAGCAGTCCGGGCACCAGTTCGTTGTGTACATAATGACGGGTTCCATCATTCGCTTGACACCGAAACGCCCCGCCGCTTTCTCGCCACCTGCATGCGAATCAAAGATCGCTGCAGCGCGACCGCAGCGCGGCTCCAATCCACATTAGGATCGCTGGCCGCCGAAGCCAGCCGCTGTTCCGCTCGCTTCTTGGCTTCCTCGGCGCGCGTGACATCGATCTCTTCAGGCCGTTCGGCTGTCTCCGCCAGAACCGTGACGCGGTCGCCCAGAACCTCCGCGAAGCCGCTGATGATCGCCAGGTGTCCCGCCTCGCTCGCGCTCTTCGCGCGATAGGTCAGCTCGCCAATACCGAGTTCCGTAATGAGCGGCGCGTGCCCCGGCAAAATTCCCAGAACACCGTCCGCACCCGGAAGCATAGTCTCCACGACCGTTTCGCGGAGCAGTTGCCTCTCCGGTGTGACAATGACCAGCGCGATAGACTCTGGCAGCATTTTCGCTTAGGCACCGACCTTCATCTTCTCGGCCTTTTCCAGCGCTTCCTCGATCGTGCCGACCATGTAGAAGGCTTGCTCCGGAACTTCGTCGTACTTTCCTTCCACGATTTCCTTGAAGCTCCGCACCGTGTCTTCGATCTTTACGTACTTGCCTTCCAGCCCGGTGAACGCCGTTGCCACGAACATCGGCTGCGACAGGAATCTCTCGATCTTACGCGCCCGTGCCACCGTGCGCTTATCCTCGTCCGAAAGTTCTTCGATGCCCAAAATGGCGATGATATCTTGCAAGTCTTTGTAGCGCTGCAGAATCGATTTTACTCCACGCGCCACGGCGTAATGTTCCGCCCCCACAATCCGCGGATCGAGAATGCGCGAGTAACTGGCCAGCGGATCGACCGCCGGATAAATCCCGCGCTCCACGATTTGCCGGCTCAGGTTCGTTGTGGCGTCCAGGTGCGTGAACGTAGCCGCCGGCGCCGGATCCGTGTAGTCGTCGGCCGGGACGTAGATAGCTTGTACAGACGTGATCGAGCCGGATTTCGTGGAGGTGATGCGCTCCTGCAGCTCGCCGATTTCGGTGTTGAGGTTCGGCTGGTAGCCCACGGCCGAAGGCATGCGCCCCAGCAGCGCCGAAACTTCCGAGCCCGCTTGTACAAAACGGAAAATGTTGTCGATGAACAGCAGCACGTCCAGGTGCTCTTCGTCGCGAAAATATTCGGCGACGGTCACGCCCGTCAGGCCCACGCGGAGGCGCGCCCCGGGCGGTTCCGTCATCTGGCCGTAGATTAGAGCGGCTCGGGATTTTTCCGTATCGCCTGGAACGATAACTCCACTCTCGGACATTTCTAGCCACAGGTCGTTGCCTTCGCGAGTGCGTTCGCCCACACCGGCAAACACAGAGAGTCCGCCGTGTTTCAAAGCAACGTTATGAATAAGCTCCAGAATGAGCACGGTTTTGCCTACGCCCGCGCCGCCGAACAGGCCGATCTTGCCGCCCTTGACATAAGGTTCGATCAGATCGACGACCTTGATTCCGGTCTCAAACATCTCCAGTGTCGTGGACTGATCCTCCAGCTTCGGTGCCGGCCGGTGAATCGGATAATGCGTTTCGCTTACGATTGGACCCAATTGATCGACTGGCTTACCCAGAACATTCATGACGCGCCCTAGCGTTGGCCGTCCCACCGGCACCTTGATGGGCATGTCCAAATCTACGGCCTTCATGCCGCGCACCATGCCCTCGGTAGGCTCCATGGCCACCGCACGCACGCGGCCCTCACCCAAGTGCTGCTGCACCTCCACGGTCACATCGAGTGGTTCTGGCAAGTTGTAACCATCGCTTGTGATGCGCACCGCGTTATAAATCGCCGGCAAGTGCCCGGCCTCAAACTGAATATCCAGCACCGGTCCGATAACCTGCACCACTCGCCCCACGTTTTTCTCCGCCATGCTTGCTCCTAAGCTCCGTAAGCTGCACCGCTGACAATCTCAATGATTTCTTTCGTGATGGCCGCTTGCCGCACCTTATTCATGTAAAGAGTCAATGCCTCGATCACATCGCCGGCGTTTCTTGTCGCTGATTCCATGGCCGTCATGCGCGCCGCGTATTCAGACGCGGAAGATTCCAGCATCGCGCGCAAAATCTGCGTCTCCACATACCGCGGCAGCAACTTGTCCAACAACTGCGCTTCCGGCTGCTCGTATATGTAATCCACCTGAACGTCGGCGTTTTTCCCGGATTCCTTTTCTTCGTTGCCGCCTTTTTCCTCGCGAATCGCTTCCACCGGCAGCAGCCTCTCTATTGTTAGATTCGCCGTCATCACGCTCTTGAATTCGCTGAAAATGATGTACACCGAGTCCACTTTCTTCTCGGCGTACAGATCCGTCGCCAGCTTGGCGATTTCCCCCGCCGTTTTGAACTCCACGCGCGCCAGAACGTTCACCCACTCCCCGGCAAACGTGAACCCCGCCTTCTTCAGCGCGTCCCGGCCTTTCTTGCCCACCGCAATCGTCACAACTTTCTTGTCGCGCTTCGCGCGAAAGAATTCATTCGCTTTCTTCAAAATGTTCGTGTTGAACGCGCCCGCCAACCCGCGCTCTCCGGTGAGCACAATCGCCAGCACGCTTTTCTCTTCTCGGCGCTCCAGCAGCGGATGCTGGGGCTCCTGGATGCGCGCCATGGTCGACCTCAACACGCGCGCCAGCTCTTGCGCGTAAGGACGCGCCGCCAGCGCCGCTTCCTGCGCGCGTCGCAGCCGCGCCGCGGCCACAAATTTCATGGCGCGCGTAATCTGCTGGCTGTTTTTCACCGAGCGGATGCGCCGCCGAAAATCGAGAAGTGTGGGCATGATGTTTGCTGAGACCCGAGGCTAAGAACCCTCAGCTCGCCGCCGCGGCAACCGCCGCCGTGAACCGCACCTTGAAAGCATCCACAGCTTTCTTGATCTCCGCCCGGATGCTGTCGTCCAGCGCTTTCTTATCGCGAATGGCCTTCAAAATCGACCCATGATTCGTTTCCACGAATTGCAGCAGTTCGCTCTCGAATCGCCGCACTTCGCTCACCGGTACGCTATCCATCTGTCCGCTGGTCGCCACATAAATGCTGAGCACCTGCTTCTCCACCGAAAGCGGCGCGTACTGGTCCTGCTTTAAAATCTCCGTCAAACGCTGGCCGCGCGCCAGTTGTGCCTGCGTCGCCTTATCCAACTGGTCCGCGCCAAACTGCGCGAACGCCGCCAGATCGCGGTACTGCGCCATGTCCAAACGCAACGAGCCCGCCACTTGCCGCATGGCCTTGATCTGCGCGTTGCCTCCCACGCGGCTCACGGAAATGCCGACGTTGATTGCCGGGCGAATCCCGGCATTGAATAAGTCTGCTTCCAGATAAATCTGTCCGTCGGTGATGGAAATCACGTTGGTCGGAATGTACGCGGAAACGTCGCCCGCCTGCGTCTCAATCACCGGCAGCGACGTCAGCGATCCGCCGCCCAGCTTGTCGTTCAGTTTGGCCGCGCGCTCCAGCAGGCGTGAGTGCAAATAGAACACGTCGCCCGGGTACGCTTCGCGTCCTGGCGGCCGCCGCAGCAACAGTGAAATTTCTCGATAGGCTTGCGCGTGCTTGGAAAGATCGTCGTAAAACGTGACAGCGTGCCGTTTGTTGTCGCGGAAAAATTCGCCCATCGCGCAAGCCGCATACGGCGCAATGTACTGTACCGAAGCCGGCTCGGAAGCGGACGACGCCACGATAATCGTGTAATCCATCGCCCCGGCGTCGGTCAGCACCTTCATCACCTGCGCGATGGTCGACCTCTTCTGCCCAATCGCGCAGTAAATGCAAATCAGGTCCCCGCCCTTTTGATTGATAATCGTGTCGAGAATAACCGCCGTCTTTCCCGTTTGCCGGTCGCCGATGATCAGCTCGCGCTGTCCGCGGCCAATCGGAATCATCGAATCGATGGCCTTGATGCCCGTCTGCAGCGGTTCGCGCACCGGCTGCCGGTCCAGCACGCCGGGAGCAATGCGCTCCAGGGGATTCCGCTCCTTCGTGTTGATTGGTCCTTTGTCGTCCACCGGCTCGCCGAGCGGATTCAGCACGCGCCCGATCAGCGCATCGCCCACCGGTACGGACATAATCGTGTTCGTGCGCTTGACGACGTCCCCCTCTTTCAACTCCGAGGACTCGCCCAGCAGCACCGCTCCTACTTCTTCCTCTTCCAGGTTCAGCGCGATGCCGAAAATATTGTGCGGAAACGCCAGCATCTCCCCGGCCATCACTTTTTCCAGGCCGTGAATGCGCGCAATCCCGTCTCCCACGCTGATGATTGCGCCCACCTCATCCACCGCCACGGTTTGCTCGTAGTTTTCAATCTGCTCGCGCAGAATCTTGCTGATTTCGTCCGCTTTGATGTTCGCCATTCCTGCTCCCGCTCCCTATTCCGACGCCAAGCGCGCCCGCAATTCGTTCAACCGGCTGCGCAACGACCCGTCATAAACCGTATCCCCGACCCGCACCACCGCGCCGCCCAGCAGTCCCGGCTCCAGCGAAAACTTTGCTTCCACGCGCTTTCCCGTCAGTCGCTCCAGCGCGGACGACATTTCCTTCTTCTGCGCCGCGTTCAACTCCGCCGCAGAGGAAATTTGCGCTTCCGTGATTCCTTGCCGTTCCCGAATCACTTCCTGGAATGCCGCGATCATTTCCGGCAAGACGTGCGTGTGCCGGTGGTCCACCACCACGAACAAGAAATTGCGAACGATCTTGCTTGCGCCTACGCGCGCCAGCAATTTTTCTATCACGCGGTGCTTCGCTTCCGCCTCCACCGCCGGGCTCGAGAGAAAATTCCGCAGCTCCGCAGACTCACCGTACAATGCGCCGAATCCCCGTAGCTGCTGCGTGGCTATCTCCGCCGCGCCCTGCGCCATGGCAATATCCGCCAGCGCATTCGCGTACTGCAAGCTCGCGGACTTCAATTCGGCCTCCCCTCAAGGCTTTTCACGAACGCCGCCACCAGCGAGTCCTGCGCTTGGGGCGTCAACTGTCTCGCCAGCAGCGATTCCGCGCCATCCACCGCCAGATTCGCCGCAATTGCTTTCAGCTCCAGCCGCGCGGCGCGCTCCGCAGCCTCAATCTCCGCCTTGCCCGCCAGTCCAACTTTTTGTATGTCGCTTTGCGTGATCGCTCGCAAGCGCTCCGCCTCTGCCGTCGCCTCCCGCTGGGCCGTCGCTCGCAGTTGTGCCACTTCCTGCTCCAGCCGCGCCAGCTTCTCCTCCGCTTCGCGAAGCTGCCGGTCCGCTTCCGCTTTCGCCGCTGTAGCTTTTGTAATCGCGGAGCTGATGTTTTCAGCGTTCTTGCGGAAAAAAGGAGGTGTGAGCTTCAGGAAAACCCAGGCAATCAGGCCCGCGACAATCGCGAAATTAATCCACTTGAAGATTTCATTCGCGCGTGCGGTCGTAGTGTTGCCGCTCTCTTCTGCGGCAAGCGCGCTCAATGCCGTGAAGAGTACAACCAAAAGCGCGCCGCCAAAAGCCTTCCACAAGCCGTGCCGCGTCATCGGGCCTCTCTCGCCGGCCCGCCCGGCCGTGGCGCGACCTGCAGCACCCGGCGCGCGATTTCCGCCGCTAGCTGTCCCACCGAAGCCTTAAGTTCCTGCAGCGCCGCCGTCAATTCCTTGGCCACGCGTTCTTTGCCCGCCGCGACTTCCGCGGCCGCCTTGCTTCGTGCCTCTTTCAGGAGCGCAGCGCGCTCGTCCAGCACTTTTTTCCGCGCCGCTTCCTGCTCGGCGTACACTCGCGTGCGGGCCTGTCTCAGCGCTTCCTGATACTGCTTCACTTTGCCCGCTGCGGCGGCTTCTGCGGCTGCGGCGGCCTTGCGCGCTCCGGCGGTGCGCGCATCGCGTTCCGCCATCACCGCCAGCAGCGGCTTGAAAAACAGCGCCCGCAGCATCAAGTAAAAAGCCAGAACAATCAGGACTGTAGGCACAGCCTGAAGGAACAGTTCCCCAAGTTGAAGAACAATCTCTTGCATCTAAGTTGTTTCGCCTGAACCCCTTCAAGTCTGGCCGCGTGGGCCACGAGCGGTAGGCAGCCGCACCGGGTCTCGACCCTCAACAAACTTCACGGTGGGCCTGTAGCTGCCTAATGAAACAATATTTTATAGCATCCGCCGCGCCGCACAGTCAATGCGGCCCGCTTCATCCAGCGTAGCAAAAACTGCGCATTGCTTCGCGGCTTATTGGCGCGTTCGTGGGGAGTTTGCGGTCCGCGCGTCCGCTTGGTCGTACACGTACCGAATACTGACCTGTGAATCCGAGCGGCCCCGGGTAAGCCGCAGCGTTTCATACAGTTGCGTCCCGTCGTAGGAGAGTTCGTAGGTCCGGCTTATCTTCCGTCCGCTGGGGCTTTTCTCATCCGTCACCAACCGGTTGCCATCCCAATGTGCCGCAATCTCCTGGGTACTGCTGTCCTTTGTCTTTCGCAGCTTGCGTCCGTCCGTGAAAAAGGCGCTCTTACGCTCCTGGTCGTCGAACATATCGACCTCGACGTCCTTCTTCGCCTCAGCAACGGTCAGGGAGCGGGAGGGGTTCATGAATTCCTGCATTCGCTCGCGGTCTTGATCGCTTTCGTTCCCGCCTCCGCCGCGCCGTCCGCCGTACGGACCTCCTCCCATTCCTGCGACGCCCATGCGTACTCCGCCGCCCCTTCCGCCGCTCGCGCCACGTGCATCCTGCATTTTCTTTCGCGGGTCATCACTTTCGTCGCGATTGAGTTTCCAGGCTCCCAGGATCGAAGTGCGCGGCTTCACTGGCGCGCTCTGCACCTGCGGCCGCACATCCGGCGACGTCGGCGGCTGCGGTGTCGCCGCCGGCAATGGACCCGCCGGTGCCTGCGCTCTCGCGCCTGTCGGCCAGGCCGCCAAGAGAATTCCCACGCTGCCCGTCACGATGCAAATTCTTACAAGTCTTGATTTCATGGCACTCATCTCTTGCACACAGTTTCCCGTGCACAGCTCTCGCTGTACATTCCCGTATTCGGAGCCGGAAGTTCCCCGTGGGCTGGAACCGGCTGAATCACCACTCAAAGCGCAGTGATCCCCACATCATTAGAGGCAGTCAGGGCGTTAAGGTTGCCATGGGACTGCGGAGGTCTTGCCGCTTGAGCGATCGCAACCAGTCTCTCAATTTCGCGCGCGAAGGACGCCTTCTCCCGCGATCATTTCAACCACGAAGTAATCGCCGTAGCCCGAGGCAGCAGCGCCAGCGCCCCCAGTTCCCGAAATTTTGCCGCCCGCTGGCGGTATCCGTAAATTCCCGCCGGCAAAATCGCAATAAACCGCACCCTCGCCGCCCGCGCCGCCAGCCCATCATCCACATTGTCGCCCACGTATAGCGCGGTCCCCGGATCGCGTCCGCCCAAAATCTTCAGCAATCCATCCGGATGGGGCTTCTTTCGAGCAACATCGTCCATCGTCACCACGGTGCGAAATTGTCGTGTTCCGGCCCAGCGTTCAAACGTGTACGCAAATTCCTGCCGCGTCCGCCCCGTGAAAAGGTCAAGTTCAAATCGCGTCGCCCACTGCTCCACTTGCATCGGCGTCACCAGCATCTTCTCTCGCCGCACATTTCCCGGCCGCCCGTCGCAACCCCAATAAAACTGCTGAAAGGCGTCGCGCGCCTCCTCGTACGACGTCGGCCGCCCCAGCGCCGTCGCCCAGTTGGAAACCATGCTCCAGTCGTCGTTGTTTCCCGATTTGTTCTTCCATTTGTAAAGCTCCGCCCACGTTACTCGCTTCCCGGTTAAGGATCGCATCGTTTCCAGCGCCGAGCGCAAGAAACTCTCGCGCACATCCACCAAAACGCCGTCCACATCGAAAATCAGAATCTCGGGAATAGGCTCAAGTCGCTTGGGTCTGCGCAAAGTGGGCAAAGTTCCTCGCCGAATATTGTAGGCGCCAGGCTTCAGCCCGGCCAGCACAGTCTCGCTGTCGGCCACGTCGGGCTCCATTGTCTCTGCACAATTTGGGGGTCGGAGCTTCAGCTCCGAAATTACACTGGTCGCAGCAATGCGCTTTAGCGCCTGAGGAAACGTCGTACCGCTTATTTGGCAAATCGCGTCGCGGCTCACACCAAACCAACAAGGAGGGCACGGACCTGCAACGTTTGAGATGCAGCTCTATTTCTTTGCCGGCGCCGCGGCGATCTGTTCGATCACCAGCGCATGCGATCCCCCGCGGTCATACAACTTGCCCTTCACCGTCACGCGCCCGCCCGCATACTCCAGCAGGCGCGCGTTCTGGCCGGTAGCCGGCGTAGTATCCGCGATCGGCCAATAAATCGATCCATCGTCGCTCAAAATCACGAGTTGCGAACCCGCGTTCGCGCACTTCAGCGCGCACTCGCGGCTGATCGGCTTCTCCAGACTCTTGGTGAACGCGCAAGCCGAATCCAGCACATATCCCTCCACCGAAACGCTCTTCTGCTGCCCGTGCAGCATCAGCGCCGACGCGCAAAGAGAAATCGCTGCTACCCCGGCTCCCAGCATACCTTTCGCGATAGTTTTCATCTCTCCTCCTTGCCGCGCGCATCCTAGCACGTAGCCGCTATCGCAACCAGTCTCTTTCGGCGGCACCAGTTCCGAATACGCCGTCACGCGGGGGCAATCGCGAGCACGAGCAATGGCCAGAAATTAGATTTGCGCACTGCTTGTCTGAATTCGTGCTGGAGGGTCATCGCGGCCACTCACGTCACGAGAGGTTGTACTAAGGAGCGGTTGCGGGTCAGGCGCGCGAAGGACTATTCATATCTCAACGCAACCATCGGATCAACACGCATTGCGCGGCGAGCCGGAACGTAGCAAGCGGCGAGCGCCACAAGCGCCAGCAATATCGCGACGGCAATCATCGTCAGCGGATCGTTGGCGTGCACGTCATAGAGCAGCGAGGTCAGATAGCGCGTTACGCCCAGCGCCGCACCGATGCCCACGCCGGCTCCAACAATCGCCAGCACAACTCCCTGCTGCAAGACCAGCTTCAGAACGCTTCCCGGTTGCGCGCCGAGGGCCAAGCGAATTCCGATTTCACGTGTTCGCCTTGACACTTCATAGGACAGCAGTCCGTACAATCCCACGCACGCCAGCACCAGCGCCAGCAAACCAAAGAAGCCGGATAGCCGCGCGACCAGCCGCTCCTGAAACAGCAACCGGTCGATTTGCTGCGATTCCGTTTTCACGTCAAAGAGCGGCAAATTGGTGTTTACTTGCGCCACGACTTCGCGTATTGCGGGAAGAATAGCCTGCGGATCTGCCGCCGTGCGCAATTCAAAGGACGCTCCACCGAAGTTCTGTGGCGTGTACATCATGGCGTGAATCTCCCGCCGAAGGCTGTTGTACTTCGCGTCGCGCACGACGCCGATGATTTCGTAGCCGGGACTCGCCGGGCCGTTCGTGTCTCCTGCCGATTGGCCGAATTGTTTCCCGAGCAGATTCTCCTTGCTGAGGTATTTCTCGACGAATGCCTGATTCACGATCACCGGAGTTGGCGCCAAAGTTGGAGTCGCTCCGTCGTTCGACGCGGACAGCTTGAAATCGGAAGCGCTGAATCCGCGGCCGGTGAGAAACGGAATGTGCAGCGTCTCGAAGAAATTTGGGCCGACGCCAAGCATGTCCGCTTCGGATTCTTGATCCTGCGGCGTGCCCGGCCAGTGGAAGTTGGTGATCATCAGCCCGTTACTTAACAGCGGCATCATCGAGTAGCTCGCGGACTTCACGCCTGGCGTTTCGGAGAGGCGCCCCTGCAAGTCGCGGTAGAAGCTGTCGACCTGCGGGCCTTTGTAGCCGACCAGCGTCGGGTCGATTCCGAAAATCAAGATATTGTGCGAATCGAATCCAACGTCGATGCTGCGCAGGTTCGCCAGCGTGCGCACCAGAAGTCCGGCGCCCACGAGCACAACAATCGCCAGCGCGACTTGCGCCACCACGAGCGCATTGCCGATGCAGAACCATTTTCCGCCGACATGCCCTGAACTCGCGAAGCTTCTCTCGCCTTCCTTGAGCGCCGGCGTCAAATCGAAGCGCGCGCTGCGAAAAGTCGGTGCGATGCCGAACAGAATTCCGGTGAGCAGCGAAACCGCGACGGTGAATCCGAGGACGCGCAGGTCGACACCCGTCGCGAATCCCAGAGGACGCGTCTGATTGCTCGAAACAAAGGAAATGATCGCGTGTGCTCCCCAGTAGGCGAAAAGAATCCCTAGCGCGCCTCCGAGCACCGAGAGCATCACGCTTTCCGTCAAGAGCTGGCGCACAACGCGTGCGCGGCCCGCACCCAGCGCCAGTCGCACCGCCATTTCCTTCTGCCGCGTCGCAGCCCGCGCGAGCATTAGCCCCGCGACGTTGGCGCACGCAATCAGCAGAATGATTCCGACAGCGAGCATCAGGACGTAGAGGGGATTGGAATACTGGCTGCGCGCTCCGATCAGACCGCTTTGCGCCGGCACAAGCGTCACTTGCGGATTGTCGGCGGTCGTCGACAACGTCTTTGGTTCGCTAGCCATTTCGGATCCGCGCGGGCCACCCGCCGGAGCTGCTCCTTGCGGCGCAGGAATGATGACCGGCTTATTGCCCGCGGATCGCGGCGGCATCGCCCCGCTAGCGGCTTCCCTCTGACCTTGCGCCGGGTTCGTGGTCGGAGTCCGCTGCGGCGGCGCGGGCATGCTTGCCGGACCATTGCCGCCAGCCGGTGGTGGCACTCCACCGTAAACTATTTGGCCGCGAACCGCGCCACTCCGGCCCGGCCCGCCCCGTCTCGACGCAGGCGGTACCGCCACGTCGCCCCCATGGAAAAGCGGGACGGATCCGTGAAGCATTTCATTGCGGAAGAGGCCGCTCGTCGCCGCTTGCGCCTGCGTGAGCTGTGTTTCGGGTTTAAGCCGAGCGACAATCGTGAGCCACCAGTAACTGACGTCACCCTGCCGGGTTTCCCAGCGCATGGGATCGGTAATGCTTTGCGCATCGGAGAGCGGCAGCCAAACGTCGTAATCGCTGCCTGGCGTGATTCCGGTGAATCGCTGTTCGGCTACGCCGATAATCGTGAATGGGACACTGTTGAGTTCAATCGTGCGGCCGACTAAGTCGCGAGAGCCGCCGAACGCGCTCTGCCAGTAGCCATAGTTCAACACGGCGACGGGCGCTGCCGACGGTGTGTCATCGGATGCTTCAAACAGCCGGCCTGCAGCGGCTTTGAGACCCATCGTACGGAAGAAGTCCCCCGAAACGAGCTGGCCGTTAATAACGGTCGCGGGGCCGTTCCCTGTCACGTTCAACCTGCCAGAGTTGGCAAACGCCGCTGTCGCCGAAAAGACATTTGCTTGCGCTATTTCGCGAAACATTGGCTCGGAGAACGAGCACCCTGACGGATTGCGTGCGGCGAAGCTTAAATCGGTTGGACAGTCGCCCGAAGACATGTAGCCGTGAATGTTCGGCGCGTTGCGCGCGCCCCACTTAAGCACGACCAACTGCGAAGGATTCTCGACCGGCAGCGACCGCAGCATTACCGCGTCGATCAAGCTGAAAATAGCTGTGTTTGCGCCAATGCCCAATGCCAGCGTGAGAATGGCCACCGCCGCAAAGCCGGGAGATTTGCGGAGCATGCGCAACCCGAACTGAATATCCTGCAGCAGCTGCTCCAGCCAAACGAAGCTCCACACCTCCCGCGTCTCTTCCTTTACTCGCGTCACGTTGCCGAACTTGCGCACCGCCGCATAACGCGCTTCCTTTGGCGACATGCCGCGGTCGATATTGTCCTGCGTCTCCCGCTCGATGTGGTCGCGAATGTCCTGGTCAAGCTCTTCCAACATACGCTTGCGGCGACTCATGATTTGCCCTCCCGCTCCGCTGGCCTGAGAATCCGCGCGATCGCTCCCGCCAGCTTGTCCCATTTTCCGGTCTCGACCGCCAGCTGCCGTCGGCCCTTGGCTGTCAACCGGTAGAACTTTGCCCGGCGATTGTTCTCAGAAATCCCCTCTTCGACCGCAATCCATCCTCGCTTGATCAGCCTGTGCAGCCCCGGATACAACGACCCCTGCTCCACTTGCAACACATCGTCGGAGTTGAACTCAATGGCCTTGGCGATGGCGTGGCCGTGCGCAGGCCCCAGCAGCAGCGTGCGCAGAATCAGCAGGTCCAAGGTGCCCTGCAGCAGCTCGATGCGTTCTTTCGCCTCTTTAGTAGACATTCTAGGTGACCTTACCGCGCTCCCGGTAGAATGTCAAGGTGAGCCAGCTTTACTTCGCGAACGCCTCTGCAGAGGTGCAGAAAGTAGAAATTGGCGTGTAGACTCCGGAGATCCCGAAAACAACGAGGAGGTACTGTGGCACCGGCAACAAACAAAGGAATCATCGACAAACCAAGCAATCACTCGGTCCACCAAACCGTGGAAAAGCTCAAGAATATTCTGCAAGCCAAAGGAGTCGCTCTCTTTGCGCTGGTCGACCATAGCGGAGAAGCCGAGAACGTGGGAATGAAAATGCGCCCCACCAAACTGCTGATCTTCGGCAACCCCAAAGCTGGTACTCCGCTGATGCTGTCGGCGCCCAGTATCGCCATCGATCTTCCTCTTAAGATTTTGATCTGGGAAGATGCCCAGGGAAAGGTGTGGGTTTCTTACAACAGCCCATCGTATCTGCAAGAGCGGCACGGACTGCCCCCGGCACTGCTGCAAAACACTGCAGTCGTCGAAACATTGGCCGCCGAAGCTGGGGAGTAGCTGCGGACACAGCTTGGGTTGCGCGATCCCACTACGCTCTTTCAGCCTTTCTGCGGTCTCACGTAGTTCACGATATTGGCGGGCGCTGGAATCTTCCGCTTGCTCCGTGGATCATCCACTGGCGCATGCGGCATCCATCTCAGGGGTAACACTCCCGTCCACGCCGACGTGTCGTAATCCTGATTCTCATCATCCACTGCAAATCCCGTGCGCATCTTCGCCGAAGCTTCCACCAGCGGCACGGCCAGCACCATCGTCGCCTTCAATTCGTTCTCGTTTGGAGGCCGCACCTGCGCCCACCGCCCGCGGATCACGTATTCGACAAAATCCCGCATCGCCGTCAATTTCGCCGCCGGTTCCGCGATCACCTCGGCCTTGCCCATCACCACCACCGACCGGTAATTCAACGAATGCCCGATCGCCGAAGGCGCAAACACGATCCCGTCCAGCAGCGTCACGCTCAGGCAGAACGGCTCGCCGGTCGCCAGCGTCTTCATCAACCGGCTCGCCGGTGACCCGTGCAGATACAGCTTGTCGCCCACGCGTACGTAATTCGTCGGCACCACAAACGGCATGCCGTCCGCAATAAATCCCACCTGGCAAACAAACGCCTCGTCTAGAATCCGGTAGATGGTTTCCCGGTCGTAACGCGCCCGGTCCGCCTTCCGCCGCACCTTCGTTCTATCCGTAACAGTAAATTCGCCCATCCTCGCAGCCTAGCCCTCGCCCACACCTACTCGCAAGCCCCAATCTGGCCGTCAATTCTTCGCTTGATATTTGGTTGGTTCTGCCGCTTAACGTAAGCCGACTTGGAAAACACCGGGGTCGCCAAGGGGCCCACCAGTCAGACGAATTGACGGGCCAAAGGAATCGTGTACGCTGGTGTGCCGTTACCATCGGCGGTTCGCACATGGCCAATTCAAAGCCAATCATTCCGCGCGATACGTTTCGCTTTTTTTGCGATCTCTCCCGCAACAACCGCACGGAGTGGATGCAGGCGAATCGCGAACGCTACCAGGAGTGTGTTGTGCAGCCGTTGCGGCGCCTTTGCGAGGAACTGGCGCCCGCAGTTCTGCGACTTGATCCGCGATTTGAAACCAGCGGCCGTACGGGCGCGAATTTGTCACGCATCAATCGCGATATCCGCTTTGCCAAGGACAAAACTCCGTATCGCGCGCAGATGTACGTGAAATTCAGCGCGCCGTTCGGCGGCGAAGGCGAGACCGGCCAGTTGTACACGGGTGTTTCGGCGAGGACGGTTACGGCAGGTTTCCGCATTTATTCCGGATCGAAACGGAAAGAGTCCGCGCTCGCGCAGATTGCGGCTCCGCGCCTGGAGGCCAATCGGCGCTGGCTAGCGCAGCAGAAAAAGCGCCTGAGCCGGCGCTACGAAAGCTACTGGTATTCCGTGGAAAAAGGGGCATGGACGAAGCATGCGGGCTGGCCTGAAGCGGAGAACTGGAAGAAGTTGCAAGGTTGGATCGTCCGGCGGGAGCTGGGCGTGGCGGTCGCGACGCGCGGTTCATTCTGCAAAGACCTGACGCGAGTCTTCCGCGACTTGCACCCGTTGCTGCGGTTTACGTCTTGCATGAGTGGGGAAGAAAAGAGTTTCACCACAGAGGGCGCAGAGATGAAGAGGAGAGCGGAATGAAAGCAAAAGCCGGCTTGGTCGCGCTCGTTGTGTCCTGCTTGTTTCCGCTCGCACAGGCTCAAGAAAAGACTCCGACAAAGGATTGGCCTATAACTGCGCCGAATGCTGTCGGCCTGGATTCCAACGCGCTGGCTGCGCTGGATGCGGATATCGCGGCTGGGAAATACGGCCTGGTGGACAGCATCTTGATTATTCGCGACGGAAAACAGGCGCTGGCGCGCTCTTACGCTCATGACTACGGCAAGATTTATGGCGAACTCGCCAAACACGAAGGGCCGCTGAACCACGATGTGAACGGCCCGTACAATTACTTCAGCGCGGAATTCCATCCTTACTACCAACACAGCGATTTGCACACCATGCAGTCCGTCTCGAAGACGGTCACTTCCACAACCATCGGGATCGCCATGAGCCGGAAGGAGTTTCCCGCTGATCTGGACGCGCCGATTCTGAAATATTTCGACGAGTACAAGATCGCAAACCTGGATGAACGCAAGCGCCGCATCACTTTGCGTGATTTTCTGACTATGACTGCTGGATTGGAGTGGAACGAAGATTTGCCGTACAACGATCCCAAGAATTCCGCGGACGTGATGGAAGCGACGGACGATTGGGTGCAATACGTAATCAACCAATCGATGGCCGCGGAGCCCGGCAAAGTCTTCGTGTACAGCAGCGGCGTCACGCAGCTCCTATCGCATATCTTCAAGAAGACGACGGGCAAGAACGTGGACGAATACGCCGCTCAATATCTTTTCCAGCCGCTGGGGATTCGCTACCACTGGAAACACTCGCCAACGGGGCTGCCGGACACGGAAGGCGGCCTTTACATTTCGTCCGCGAGCTTAGCCAAGGTTGGCTTTCTGTATCTGAAAAACGGTAGGTGGGAGGGAAAGAAGATTGTTCCCGGAGAGTGGGTGAAGGCCTCGGTTGCCTCCGCGATGAACGTGGAAGACGAGGGGCGGCACTGGGGATACGGTTTTCAGTGGTGGCTGCAGCCGTACGGCAAGTTGCCGGAGAAATTCGCATGGGCCGCGCGCGGCTTCGGCGGCCAAGAACTACGGGTGGTGCCGGAGTACAACCTCGTCGTGGTGCTCACAGGTTGGGAGATCCTGCCGTCGCCGAATGAGCCAAGACACGACGAGCTCGAGCGGGTGATCGCGGCCGTGAAAAAGACAACACCGTAGCGGGCGCCCGCAAACTCGTAGGCATTGCGCTGTGTTTTGTCGCTAATCCACCGTACTCGATAGCGAATGAAGCGTCTAAACGGAATTGACGCTTGAGCGTCGCTGACCTACGATGCGCGCGTCGCAATTGTTCGCGATTTTATGGCGGCTCTGGAGTCGGGCATGAAACGACTTGGACGGATTTTGATTTGGGTGGCGCTGGCTCTCTTGGGAGCAGGCGCGCTCGCCAAGATCGCGATGGACCGCGGCGAGTCGCTCAACGCAATTTGGTTTGTGATCGCTGCGGCGTGCTGCTACCTGGTGGCTTACCGGCTGTATTCCGCGTTTCTCGCTGCGCGGCTGCTTGCGCTAGATGATACTCGCGCGACGCCTTCGGAGCGCCACGACGACGGCCGCGATTTTGTGCCGACAAGCAAATGGGTTTTGTTTGGGCACCATTTCGCGGCCATTGCGGGCCCGGGCCCGCTTGTGGGCCCGACGCTGGCGGCGCAATTTGGGTATTTGCCGGGGACCCTGTGGCTGATTGCCGGCGCGGCATTTGCGGGGTGCGTGCAGGATTTCATTATTTTGTTCTGCTCGATACGGCGCGACGGCAAATCGATCGGGCAAATGGCGCGGGAGGAAGTGAGTAAGCGCGGCGGATTCATCGCGCAACTGGCGGTCCTGGCGATTATGGTGATTTTGCTGGGAGTGGTCGCGCTGGTGGTGGTCAACGCGTTGAAATCGTCACCGTGGGCGACCTTTACACTGGCCATGACCATTCCCATTGCACTGCTGGTGGGTGTGTATTTGCGTTTTGTCCGGCCGGGACGCGTGCTGGAAGGCTCGCTGATTGGAGTTGGCCTGATTTTGTTTGTGGTCGTTGCGGGACAGTGGGTGGCTGATTCTCCATCCTGGGCGCGCGTCTTCACGCTGGGCGGCGTTCCTCTGGCGTTTGCGATTATTGTCTACGCATTCGCTGCGTCCGCGCTCCCGGTTTGGTTGCTGCTTGCCCCGCGCGATTATTTGAGCGCGTTCATCAAGGCCGGAGCGATTTTCGCGCTCGCGGCGGGGATTTTGTTTGTGCGCCCGCACGTGCTGATGCCTCCGTTGACGCGGTTTATCGATGGAAGCGGCCCCGTGTTCGCCGGGAAGATTTTCCCGTTTTGCTTCATCACCATCGCTTGCGGAGCGATCAGCGGATTCCATTCGCTGATTTCCTCGGGGACAACGCCGAAAATGATCCTGCGCGAAAGCCACGCGAGATTTATCGGATATGGCGCGATGCTGCTGGAATCCTTCGTCGGCGTGATGGCCATGGTGGCGGCGTGCGCGATGACGCCGGGCGTGTATTTTGCCATTAACAGTCCGCCCAGCATCGTGGGCGCAACGCCCGATGCCGCTGCTGCGACGATCAGCGGCTGGGGCTTTCCGCTGACCGCGCAAACAATGGCCGGACTCGCGCATGCTGTCGGCGAGCTGACCCTTTGGAACCGCGCGGGGGGAGCGCCGTCCCTTGCGGTGGGCATGGCGCAGATTTTCTCAAACACGATTGGCGGCGAGCGCCTGCTGAGCATCTGGTATCACTTTGCGATCATGTTCGAGGCGCTGTTTATTTTGACGGTACTGGATGCTGGGACGCGCGTCGGCCGCTTCATGGTGCAGGAATTGGGCGGGCGCGTGTGGAAACCGTTTGGGCGCACGGGATGGATGCCGAGCATTCTCGTTTCGAGCGCGACCATTGTAGGAATGTGGGGATACTTTTTGTATCAGGGAGTGATCGATCCGCTGGGGGGCATCAATTCGTTATGGCCCTTGTTCGGCATCTCGAATCAGTTGCTGGCGGCCGTGGCGCTGGTAGTGGCCACCACGATTTTGCTGAAGATGGGACGCACGCGGTGGATCTGGGTGACGCTGCTGCCCATGATGTGGTTGGTGATCATTACGACGACGGCCAGCTATCAGAAGATTTTCGATGCAAACCCGCGCATCGGGTTCTTGGCATACGCGAACGTCCTGATTGCGCAAATTGCGGCAGGAACGGTTCCGGCCCCCAAGCTGGTGGACACTCAGCGCCTGATTTTCAATCAGCGGCTGGACGCCGCGGTGACCGCGGTCCTTGCGCTGATGGTGGTCGTGCTCATAGCGGAGGCGCTGGTGCAGTGGTATGCGATTCTGAGCAGCCGGCGCGCGCCGGTGCTGCATGAATCGCCCTACGTGCCAACGCAATGGGCCGCAGGCTATTCCGGCGTTGCGCAGGGAGACGACTAATGCGAGGCGCGGCAAGAAACGTTAGGCGCTTCGCGCGGCGCCTTTGGCGCGGCGTGCGTGAATGGTGCGGCGATTCGGCCTATGAGCGCTACCTGCGCTCTCTCGCCTCGCGGCGATGCAAGTCGCGCGCGTTGACGGCAGAAGAGTTTTATGTGGAACAGCTAACCCGCCGATACTCTCGGCCGAACCGCTGCTGCTGAATCTTTGAACTTCAACTTCACCTGTACCTTTGGCCGGTAACTCTTGGCCGCCCCTTAGAATTACTTAACAACGCCGCCGTTCCGCGGGTGCTACGCTCGCTTTTTGAGGAGCGAACATGCGAAGAGTCTCTGTATTTGCGGTGCTTTTGCTGCTGATAAACCTTTCGGCGTCGCGGCTAGCAGCGGCTGTACCGGATACGCCGGATTCTGCTGCGACACCCGCACCCGAGGCTCCGGCAGCTCCCGCAAAAAGATCGTCCGAGGGCCGCATTCCGATCGGCGTAGGCGTTAAGGTGTCCACGCTCGGAATCGGCGGGGAAGCCGCCATCGCGGTATCTCATCGCTCCAACGTCCGCTTTGGGTTCAACGCTTTCAGTTACGGCCACACCTTCGATAAAGACGGGGTGACCTACAAAGGGACACTGGACTTGCGCTCCGCGCAAGCCACCTACGATTTGTTCTTCCTGAAGGAGTTTCACATCAGCCCGGGAGTGCTGATCTACAACGGCAACAATGTTACCGCCAACGCTTCGGTGCCCGGCGGGCAGAGCTTCACGTTGAACAACACCAACTATCTGAGCGACGCCGCCGATCCGGTAACGGGGACGGGGAAGCTTGCGGTGTACAAAGCCGCACCGATGATTCTCTTCGGGTTTGGCAATTTGGTGCCCCGCAGCAGGCATTTCAGCACTTCATTTGAGATTGGCGCTGCTTATCAGGGACCGCCGCGCGTCACGCTGAACCTCAGCGGGAGTGCGTGCGACTCCACTGGCTTGTTTTGCCGGTCCATCAGCTCCGATCCAACCATCCAGGCCAACGTCGCCTCCGAGCAAGCAAAGCTCAACAAGAGCGCATCGCCCTACAAATTTTATCCGGTCCTGTCGTTTGGCGTCGGCTTTAAATTCTAGCGACGGCGAAGCACAACAAGAAAGTGGACGACGGAGTTGCCCGCTACGTCGGTGCGATGTAGAATCGTACGCAGTCCGGGTATCCCTCCGTTTGCAGTCCATAGATAGGAGGTTCGATGAAAGGCATCATCGTTCTGATTCTGGCCATCGGCCTGACGGGCGGCTTGGCGCTCGCGCAATACGGCGCTACGCCCCACGACAAGGCTGCGGCCAAACCCGATTTCGACATCACTGCTTCTTACATCGAAGCGTGCAGTTGCGATATGTTCTGCCCCTGCTATTTCAATACTCGCTCGACGCATCATCACGAAGGTGATTATTGCCGGGCCAACCTCGTTCTTCGCACGGATAAAGGCTATTACAAAGATACCAAGCTGGACGGCGCCAAAGTGTGGTTGGCGACCGATCTCGGCAGCGACTGGAGCACCGGAAAAGATTCCTGGGTGGTCATCCACTATGATCCGGCCGTGACTCCCGCACAGAAAGCCGCGTTCAACGACATTCTCGGCCAGCTTTATCCTATGAAATGGGAGCACGCCGACGTGGACACTGCCGGATTTCTGTGGAAGGTGGATACGAAAACCGGCGAGGCTCACGCCAAGATGGACAACGGCAAGGGCGAGGTCATTCTCGAGCGCGTGCAGGGAAATGCTGCGGCCCACGAAGTCGTGGTGTACAACCTAAAATACTGGCTGGCGCAGTCCAACAACGGCTTCCGCATGTGGAAGAGTAAGCACGAAGCCTTTGAAGGTCATGGTCACAACTTTTCATACGACGGCACGAACGGCTTCCTGATCACCATTCATTTTTCAGGACAGGCGAAAACCGCCGCGGCGGATTAGGCGAGTACCACGCAGCCTTAAAATTCGTCTTCATCTTCAGACCGGCTTTTCAGCAGGGTCGTTTTGTGGCTGATTTTGATTTTGTGCGCCCGAATTCCGGCAACGATTGCGCGGCGCGTTTCCGCGGGCAACGCTTCGGGAGGGAAGACGCCGGGGAGGTCGCGCGGGAAAAATTTGATGAATAGCGCGGCGACGTGGGCGGTGGCGTACGCCACCGGCGTGGTGTAAAGGCCCTGCTGGCGGATTTGGTAGAGCGTGGGGAACAAGCATTCCGTGCGAATCAGCAGACGCTGATCGTCTTTCTTGCCCCGTTTTACGCCGCGCACAATGACTACCGCGGCGAACCTCGCGTTTTGCAGCTCACCCCGGCGAATCAGCTTGGCGATTTTGCGCGGTGATAACGTGTGCGGAAAGCGCTGGCGCACGATGCCGCGCGATTTTGAGAGCTTTCCCTGTTTGTACCAACGGCGCAGGCGGTCGAATTCGTTGCCGCCGATTTTAACGTCCATGTTCTGCATAGGGACAAAGTAAGGCAGTGTGCCCACTTCGTCTTGTGCGGCCAGAACCACGTTGGCGGTACCTATCGGATCGGGAAACCGAAATTTCTCGAGCTCCGCGAAACGCTTTCCCATGTGGAATCTTCTGTTGCGATAGACGCGCGGGCGGGAAATGGCCTCGTCAAAAGTAACTTCCGGGGACCATTGCGAGATGGGGTCGTCGCTTTCAGTGCTTTCGTACAGGCGGACCTGCACGGACTCTACTTCGTGCAACGTTTCGGCGGCGCGCTTGACGAGGAGATTGGTGAGTCCAGGGGCCGCGCCGGTGTTGATCACCGCCGTCCTGTTCTTCTGCTGGAAGCGGCTTGTGTAGGCGAGCTGCTCGGCCTTGAAGGGGTTGCGCGTCAGGTGCGAACTGAGGTCCAGATAATGTGCGCGCAGCCGCAGGGCCGCGCGCATCACGATTTGGTTGAAGACCGAGGCCGAGGCGTTGACGATGAGCTGGCATCCCCGGGCGGCCCGCACAATCCCATGCAGATTTCGCGCGTTTACTTCGGTGATGGGTATGGAGCTCTTTTTGCCCAGGAAGCGTTGCGCGCGCTTGAGGTCGCGGTCACCGCACCAGACTGTATATCCTTGCCGCTGCAATAATTGCGCGAGGAGAGAGCCGGTAGCGCCGGCCCCGAGAACGAAGATCCGCATGGCGTGGCGAAAACTCTACCATACAGCCGGGCCGGGCCGGAGACAGTCCTCGGATGATGTGTTGAAATTGCAGAGTGGCTCTCGATGGCGTACACTGGCGCCGAAGACTCCGACCCCTGGTGCCTTGCGGGGAGAAAACCTATGGCGGCAGGGGCGATTTCCTGGCGATGAGCCGGGAATGAGGGTTCGGCTGGAAACGGCTGGGCCTCCCGCTTGGAAAGGAGCCGACGACGAAAAAGCGCGCTTTTTCGTCTGCGCCTGCATCCAAGCATACGGATTCAGGCGTTTTTGTTGAGTCAGCAATCGCCGGCAAGAGATCATGACCCTTCACGACAAATTCGGCCGCCAGATTACGGACCTGCGCATCTCGGTTACCGACCGCTGCAACTTCCGTTGCGTGTACTGCCGCTCGGCCGACCCGGAGAATTACCGCGATCACGATGAGATCCTGTCGTGGCCGGAACTTGACCGCCTGGCACGAATTTTTCTAAGTCTGGGTATTCGCAAAATTCGCATCACAGGCGGGGAGCCGTTAGTCCGCGAAGGCGTTGAGGATTACATCGCGCGGCTGCATGCACTGGGCGTCGAAGATCTCTCGATGACCACGAACGGCCATTTGCTAGCCGAACGGTGTCAGCGGCTCATCCAATCCGGCCTGCGACGTATCAATATCAGCCTCGACTCGCTAGATCGCGCGAAATTCGAGAAAATCACGCGCACCAAATCCTTCGCGACGGTGATGGGGAGCATCGATGCGGCGCAGAACTCGCGGCTCGCACCGGCAAAGATCAATGCGGTGCTCGTCCGCGGCATTAACGATGATGAAGTGGAAGCCTTTGCCGGCTTCGCGCGCGAGCGCGGCGTCATCATGCGATTCATCGAATTCATGCCGCTCGACGCAGACCGGCACTGGAATCGCGGGCTTGTGGTGCCGGCAGCCGAAATCCATCGTCGCATTCACGCAAAGTGGCCGCTCCAGCAAATTCCGCATGAGCGCAGCGAAACGGCCCGGAAATACCGATTTGCGGACGGTGCTCCCGGGGAAATCGGACTCATCGCTCCGGTCACTCAGCCCTTCTGTGGCCACTGTTCGCGCATCCGCTTGACGGCCGACGGCAAGCTACGCACCTGCCTATTCAGCAAGGAGGATCACGATCTGCGCGCTTTGTTGCGCCAAGGCGCCTCCGACGACGATATGGTTACCTACATCTGCTCGGTGGTCGAGGAAAAAGAGGAAGGGCACCGTATCAACGAACCGGACTTCGTACCACCGTCTCGTACCATGGTATTCATCGGCGGATAGCGGAGAATTACACCTCAAACCTGTGGTACGAGCGCCCGCGCCACTTCGCGCGCATAGCCCTTGATCGCATGTTAAGCTTGCGCTAGCCGCTTTGCAGGGCGGAACTGCGCTGACCCTGACCCGCAGCGGGCCTGACAAGCCCCGAACGGAATCACAATGGCGGATGAAGACGACGAACAGAATCAGGACGATAGCCCAGAGCCGGAGCCGCGACTCTTCACCCTCACCGAAGCCGAGCGCGCCCGCAAGGAGCTTGAACCGTTCCTCGTGGAAGCGATGGATTGCCGCAAGAAGCTCGCCGGCCTCGAAACCGATCTCACTGCCGTTTCCGCCAGAATTACCATGATGGGCGGCGTTATCGTCCCGTACGAAAAACTGGCCACCCTGCGCGTCGAGCACCAGCAGCTTGCGGAAACGCTCAAGTCCGCGCTGAATCGCATCCTTGAAACGGGTTGCATCATCAAAGATCTCGAGGTTGGCCTGCTCGACTTCCCGGCCCTGCTCAACAACGAGGAAGTTTATCTATGCTGGAGGCTTGGCGAGGATCGCATCCGCTTCTACCATCGCCAAGACGAAGGATTCGCCGGTCGCAAGCCGTTGGATCCCAACGATCCCGGTCCGGGCGACGTCGTTCAGTAAACCTGCAGTTTTTTCGGAACGTTCCACGAGATTTTCCGGCAAACCTGAGCGGTACGCTTTCCGGTTTAGGGCTCTCGGCGCGATACGATCTTTACCAGGTCCGTTTTTGCACTACGGGGGAGTTCGCTTGGCGTCACAACCTGAGAATCGGCTCAAGGATTCGGTTAGTCCTTATCTGCGTTCCGCCGCCCACCAACCCATCGATTGGCATGAATGGGGGGACGCCGCCTTCGCGCGCGCGAAATCCGAGAACAAACCTGTGTTGCTGGATATCGGAGCGGTGTGGTGTCACTGGTGCCATGTGATCGACCGCGAAAGCTACGAGAACACCGAAATCGCCAACATTATTAACGAGCACTTTGTGGCCGTGAAGGTCGACCGCGACGAGCGCCCCGATGTGGACGCGCGCTACCAGTCCGCCATCAGCGCCCTTTCCGGGCAGGGCGGATGGCCGCTGACCGGCTTTCTGCTGCCGGATGGCAAGCCTTTTTACGGAGGCACATACTTCCCCCCCGACGACCAGGGCGGCCGGCCCGGTTTCCGGCGCGTCTTGCTGGCGGTCGCCGACTCCTATCGCAGCAAGCGGCCCGATTTGGAGCGCGCCGCCAATTCGCTGGCGGATGCGGTGGCGCAAGCGGAAATGTTCAACGGCGCGAAAGGCAAGTTCGACCTCGGCGTGGTCGATGCGCAAATCCAATCGCTCACCAAACTTTTCGACATTCGCAACGGCGGCTTCGGCCAGTCGCCGAAATTTTCGCACGCCTCCGCGATTGAACTGCTACTCGAGCGCTATCAGGAAACTAAGGAAAAGCATCTGCTCGCCATGGCCGAGACCACTCTCGAAAAAATGGCGCGTGGCGGCGATTACGATCAGCTTGCTGGCGGTTTTCACCGCTATTCGGTCGACGAACGCTGGCTGGTGCCGCACTTCGAGAAAATGAGCTACGACAACTCGGAGCTGCTCAAGAACTATCTGCACGGCTGGCAGGTCACGCAGAATCCGTTCCTGCGCGAAACTGCCGAAAGCATCATCGGCTGGGTGAATGACGTGCTCTCCGACCAGCAAGGCGGGGGGTTTTACTCCAGCCAGGATGCCGACTATTGCCTCGCTGACGACGGCGATTACTTCACCTGGACGCTCGAAGAAGTCCGCGAGGCCCTGCTTCCCGACGAAGCGCGCATCATCGAGCTCTATTACGATGTCGAGGCGCGCGGGGAAATGCACCACAATCCTGCGAAGAACGTTCTGTGGGTGGCGCGCGATCCGGCGGCCATCGCCAATACTCTGGGTGACGACGAGACCACTGTCCGCCTGGCGATCGCGCACGCCAAGGGCAAGATGTTAGCGAGCCGTTTGCGGCGCACGACACCATACATCGATACCACGATGTACGTTGCCTGGAACGCGATGTTCGTTTCCGCGTACCTGGAAGCGGCGCGCGTTTTGGACGGGTCCGCCGGCGAGCGCTGCCGCGAGTTCGCGCTGAAAACAATGGATCGCATGCTGCAGGACGCTTGGAGCGAGGACAAGTGCTTCGCGCACCGCATCGGCGGCCCGCGGCTGGAAGGCTCGTTGGACGATCAGGTTTTCGGCGTTATTGCGTTACTGGACGCTTACGAGACGGCGCTCCATCAGCGCTATTTTCGCGCAGCGCAACGCACCCTCGATTACATTCTCGAATACTACGCGGATGCGGAAGGCGGCGGCTTTTTTGACCGGCCGTCCAATGCACCGCCGCTGGGCGGGCTGGACGTGCGCCGCAAGCCCTTCCAGGATTCGCCGACGCCCGGAGCAAACTCAGTCGCGACAATCGCGCTCGTCCGTATGCATGCTTTCACCGGCGACGCGCGTTACTTCAACTTTGCACAGAAAACGCTGGAAACCTTCGCCGGAATCGCACCCCAGTATGGACTCTTCGCCGCCACGTATGGTCTGGCGGCGCTTTTGTTCGCGCGCCACCCGATACAAGTCGTGATCACCGGCCGCGCCGATGATCCCGCCGCACGCTCCCTGGAAGCCGCCGCCAACGCGGTCTACCGGCTCGGCAAATCCGTCTTGCGATTCACCGCCACGGGCAGTGATGGATCGTCGCTCGAACACCTTCCCGAAGCGCTCAAGGAAACGCTCCCGCATCTGCAAGCGGACAGGGCCGTGGCCGTGGTTTGCGCAGGGCAGTCCTGCCTGCCGCCGACTAGTGATCCGACTAGACTCACCGCCATGCTTGAAGATGGCACAGCGGGAGCCGCGGCAAAATAGCTCCGCAGGTTATGCCCAGCGGCTAATCTACTTCTTCGGCCGGGACTCTGGCGGCACCAATCCAGCGACGCGGTAATACACCGCCAATTGGCCGTAGTGCTCGCCCATGTGTTCCATAAAGCCGTACGCCCACTCGAAAACGCGCACTTGCTGATTGCCGAAGGGATCGATCATCATCCCCGCCATTCCGGCATCGCCCTTGGCCTTGATGGCAGCGGCGCCGTCCTCCATCGATTTTTTCACGTACGCCACCACATCGGCTTTCGTCTTGTATTTCGCGCGTGACGGATCTTCCTCAGCCGGCGGTTTTTCCCCGTTGGCGATATTAATAAAAAAATAGTTCGCGCCTGCGGCATGCAGCAATTGCTCCGCAAACGAGCGCTGCGCCGGCGTCGGTTTGAAGTCGTACTTGTCTTCCGGGAAATCCTCCGCCATGGCAATTAGCTTCCGTCCAACGTCGTTCCATTGCTCAAGCACCGCTTGCGACAATCCCTTCGCCGGTTTCGGAGCGGCATCCTTCTTCGCCGCATCCTGCGCGGCAGAGGGCAATGCCGCGATCACCACAAACATTATTGTTGTCACCACGAGCAAAGTCATCTTCCTCATGCCTTTCTCCTTTGTATCAGTGCTCCAAGCGCGAAGCGCGCACACCCGAGCGGACTACCCCCTTCGACGCATCACTGGTCCAGACGGCTTTTCCTGTGGAAGCGTTTCCGGGGCTGAGCGGGGGTTCATATTACCCACGAATGCCGTCGAGCGGCAAACGAAAGCCGAAGATTTCTGCCAGGGCTAGAGCTGCACCCGGATGCAGGTGAACTGGGCGCAACGAGCCTGCCTGCCGCAGGCGGGCCGCGCCCCTACGAGCGATGCCGCCACTGGCTGTGCCACTAGGCGACGGTGACTTCGGGGCTTAGGTAGACGTCTTGGACGGCGTTCAGGAGCTGTACGCCTTCCTTCATGGGGCGCTGGAAGGCTTTGCGGCCGGAAATGAGGCCGGTGCCGCCCGCGCGCTTGTTGATGACGGCGGTGGCTACGGCTTCCTCGAAGTCGTTGGCTCCGGAGGCGCCGCCGCTATTGATGAGGCCGGAGCGGCCCATGAAGCAATTCGCGACCTGATAACGGCAGAGGTCGATGGGATGATCGCTGGCGAGGTCGGTATAAATGCGCTTGTCGAATTTGCCGTAGCTGGAATCCCCGATATTGAGGGCCTGATACCCGCCGTTATTCTCCGCCATTTTTTGCTTAATGATGTCAGCTTGAATGGTGACGCCGAGATGATTGGCCTGGCCGGTGAGGTCGGCCGAGAGGTGGTAGTCCTTGTCTTTCTTGAAAGCGCTGTTGCGCAGATAGCACCACAGCACGGTGGCCAGGCCGAGTTCATGGGCTTCCGCGAAGGCGCGGCTGACTTCGACAATTTGGCGGTCGGCTTGGTCAGAGCCGAAATAGATTGTGGCTCCGACGGCCGCTGCTCCCATGTCCCAGGCTTCTCTCACAGTGCCGAAAAAGATCTGGTCGAACTTATTAGGAAAGGTGAGCAGTTCGTTGTGATTGATTTTCACGATGAAGGGAATTTTGTGAGCGTACTTGCGGGCCACGGAGCCTAGCACGCCGAAAGTGGAAGCCACGGCGTTACAGCCGCCTTCGACGGCTAGTTTGACGATGTTTCCGCCATCGAAATAATCCGGATTCTTGGCGAAGCTGGCGCCCGCGGAGTGTTCGATACCCTGATCGACGGGCAAAATGGACATGTAGCCGGAGCCGCTGAGGCGGCCGTGATGAAAGAGCCGGTGCAAGTTCGCCAGGACGCGGACGTTGCGATCGGAGACGGACCAAACGCGATCGATGAAGTCCGGCCC
>WNFA01001965.1_pt1 | contig 28774 bp, 24 predicted proteins | sample 5400481 | NCBI WGS metagenome assembly WNFA01 (sample SAMN13153340, study PRJNA577476) | soil metagenome | isolation source: 120 cm saprolite under Douglas fir tree site 2 hole 1 replicate 2 | place: USA:California | collected 2015-04-18 | reverse complement strand
TCGGAGTGCATGTGTTAGTGTGCTCGAAAAGTGCTTGACACCGCCGACATTGTCAGAGATGGGGATTTTTCAACAGTTAGCTAATGCGGTTCTAATCTTGGCCAAGGAACTCGAAGTCGCCGTTGCTCATCCTCAGCAACCCAGACTGCGACGAATTGAATGCGATTGAGACGAACTTGGTTGACTCCTCTCCGGGTGGGTGGACGCTCTTCGGGGCTGGACCGATGTAAACAATCTGCGGCTTTTCCGTCCGGTAAAACGACAGATGCGCGTCTTTGAAGGGGTCTTTACTCCACAACAGTTTTCCTTTGCCTGAGATTGCAGCCACATGCCGTCCGTCTGTTTCCACGTAGAACAGCGTTCCGCTGTTCGGGTCTTTGTAAACTTGCGGACCCGGAAAAGGTTCGAGATAGTGCCCGATGTACGTGGTGGTCTCTTGTGCTGTGCCGAGACACAGCAAGAACAACAAAATTACGAGCACGCGGGCTGGCCTCATTGATTTGCTAACCTCCCGAAAGTACTCCCATTATGCACGCCATGTGCGACCAAGGTGCTTTGTTTTTGTTGTAAACAGGCGTGGGTGTTGAAAAAGTCACTGTGATTAGCACGCGGAAAGGTGGCAGAAGCGTGGTACAAGGAAGCAATCCTTGCCATGTTCTGCTGGATCACCATTCTCGGAGGCGCGCTCATCATGATGGGGCAACACGATCGTTCCGAAGCCTTGTTTTACTACTTCCGTCTGGAAGATCAGGTTCCAGAAACTCATCTGCTGCGGCTCATCGACAAGCACATCAGCTTTGCCTTTGTGCGCGAGAAGCTGAAGGACAGTTACAGCGAGACGGGACGACCGTCGATTGACCCCGAGCTGCTGCTGCGCATCCTGCTGATCGGCTACTTGTATGGCGTCACCAGTGAACGCAGGCTGGTGGAGGAGTTGCGCATGCATCTGGCGTGGCGCTGGTTTACCGGTCTGGGATTCGATCAGGAGATTCCGCACCACTCCACGTTTTCTAAGAATCGGCACGGCCGCTTCCAGGAGTCGAAGTTGTTCGAGCAGTTGTTTGAACAGATCGTGCGGCAGTGTGTGGAGGTGGGGCTGGTGCAGGGCCAGCACCTGTCGGTGGATGGCAGCTTCGTGGAAGCCAATGCCGCCAAGGAGAGCCGTATTCCGCGGGAGCAACTGCTGGAAGCGGCCCAGGTCAGCCATACGGTGCGTCAGTATGTGGAGGAACTGGAACAGCAAAACCCGGTGGAAGAACCGGTGCATGAGCAAGACCTGGTATCGACCACCGATCCCGATTCCACTTACGCCACCAAGGGCGGCACACCGGCCCGGTTGGGCTACTACGATAACTATCTCGTCGACAATCACAGTTGTGTGATCGTGGGAGTGCAAGCAACCGCGGCGCGGTTGAGCCAGGAGACCGTAGCCGCGCAAGCCATGCTCACCCGTTTCGCGCAATGGCAAGGACGAAAGCCAGAATCGGTCGCGGCCGACACGACGTACGGGAACGGGGAGTTTCTGAAATGGTTGGCAGAGCGGGAAATCACTGCTTACATGCGGACGCGAGAGAGTGCCAAGCGCAAGAACAGCCCCTTCTACGGACCGGAGAGTTTTACCTATCAGCCAGAAAGCAACAGTTATCGCTGTCCGGCTGGGGAACAGCTCAACTACGTTGGGTTGAATGTTCGCAATCGTGCTCACGCTTACGTTGGCAGCGCCAAACGTTGCGGAGCCTGCTCGCAAAAGACACAATGCACGAGTGGACGATATAAATATCTGGCTATCCACAGGGATGAACGGGCCCGACAACGTGCTCGCGAGTTGGCCAACACCCCGGAGTTCGCGAAGGCACAGCGGGAAAGAAAGAAGGTGGAAGCCCTGTTCGCGCAGTTCTTCTTGGCAGCGGCTGCGCAGAACATCAAGCGACTGGTGCGGTTCCTCAGCCAGCCCACAACTGCCGTTGTCCCCGCCACCGCCTAGCCGAAGTGAGGGAAGAAAAACTCCGCAAGGTGATACTCATTGACGAAAAGGCGTCCGGTGAACTTACTTTTTCAACACCCACGCCTGTTAACAAGAATTGACGCTCCCGGCGTCCGCATACGCAAAAGAAAAGCCGCCCAGACATCGGGTGACCACGGAACGCTTACTCAGGAAAGTTCATGCGACGAAGCAAGTCCTGAAAGCGGGGACTAGATCACTAGGAAAATCAAAATCGAGATTCTAGATGTGTAGATGGGGAGCGCCAAAAGTTTGGTGCAGTCAACGTCCGCTGTTCGTTCTTCCAACCTCCCCCGATCCCGTTTCTAGCCGATGAACATGAGAATTTGGCTCAGACGCGCTGTCGAGATCACGGAGCAATTTCGCCTTGTTGAAGAAGGCGGGGCTGGCAGGCCGTCGGCGTCACCCACCGACTGCATCAACATTGGGACTGGCCGCAGACGGTTTTCAAATCAAACTGAAGCTGGGGCGAGATGTCTGACAAACTTCATGAGCTGACCGTTTTTGTCCAGCCGCGGGTTACGACCGAACTGCGCTTGGATCGCAATCGCCCACGGTAGGTGTTTCGGTCGTTGTCGCTGTTTTGTGCCGAGATTTGCGAATACAGTTGCGGCTACCTGGGTCCAACGGCGTGGGGCAAACAATCCGAAATGTCGTACCGCGTGCCGATAGCGTTTGGGAATGTGTTGCGACCAGCGGTTGATGAACTCCTCAATCGTGCACTGCACCACGACCCATCGACGAAGGCGCCTGTCCTTACACCAAAACCGGACAAATCCGTCTTCGATCGCAAGAATACGCCACTGCGCGATGGGCGGACGCCTGACATAGCGGCCGGCATAACGCAGGAAGTGATCTTTTCCATGGAAGGCTTGCACATGCACGATCCACCCACGCTTCTCTTCGTGCTGGAGCAGATCTTCAAGCTCGTCGCGACCTATCCCCAAGTCGAACTGGCCCGCGTCCAATGCTCCGCGCAGAAGTGCAATCACTAGCCTCTGCCAGCTGCGCATTAGCTTGTCGCGAACGAAGAAGATCCGAGGCCGCCACCCCGAGCCTGAGGTTTGCAGACCTCCGCCTGTGACCAGAGCGTGCACGTGTGAATTGAAGTGCAATTCTGAATTGAAGGTGTGCGGAACCGCCATCACACCAGCTTCAACGCCGTAATGGACCCTTGTATAACTACCGATTACTCGGGCTGCGATCTCGGGCAGTTTGCTGCAAAGCCGCCGGTTGCGGCCAAATAGCGGCCATAACGTATCTGGCATGGTGAACGTGATGCCAAGATAAGCCCCTTCGGGAAGGGCGCAGAAGCGCTGGCGCTGCCACTGAATAGTAGACCAATGACCGCAACTAGGACAGGCCGGTGACTTGCAAGTGTTGTAAAACACTTCTTCTTCGTTCTCCGAGGCAAAGACACGGCCGCCCATTGCGGGAGTCCTACATTGCATTGCCTGCCGGAATGCGCGGCGCGAGTCGGCGTCGTAATCGTCATGATTCCAATGGTCGGACCGCAGGCTGAGAATCTGCTGCAATTTGCTACGACTAGGAACTGAGGAGAGTCCAGGCAAGTTAGATTGACTCCTTGTGTTCGCCCACTAGTGGCAGTAAGTCTTGTCCAACAATAACCACCGTCCGCCTATCGCGGCTTGTGCGGATCATTATGGAGCCTGGCTGGCGAGTTTCCTCGTGCTGCAAGACTTCGATAACCTGGGCTGGATCCGACGATACCTTATTAGGTTGTCTAATCGAAAACTCACGCAGAATCTTGCGCCGGGTGCACTCTTCTTCGTAGCGAGCGAATTCCTCTTTCTGCTGCATCATGCTCAGTTTGCACCATTGCCATGCCCGGTGAATGCTGATCGAACCATTTTGCAACGCGACGATGATATTTGGATGAGCACGTTCCAGAATTGCCTCGACCTTACCCACATTGCTAGTTCCCGTGCCGGCGAGATTGGCGATCTCCTGGCGGACATCGATGCGGTCTGCGTCTGGTAAATTTGTCGAACCCTTGTACTTACCTCCGGCACTCATGTTGTCGAACGCTCTTTGTTGAAAGTTAACCTTCAACCTGAACGCCAGGCGAATACGGATAAACGCATTCCATCCGCTCTGGGGTTGATGGTGACTGATGATAAACCGTAGGGCTTCTTCCTCACTGAGGGAATACTCGATGCAGTTGATTTCGTGCCGATCGTCGAAAAGCGCCGACCGCCAGCGCCCAAAGCCAGCGAGAATCGTCCCGTTCGTCGTGATAAGAATCGGCACGGGAACGAGCTGATCCTTCAGCCGAGTGGCGTTGTTGAACTCGTTTATTGGACCCGTCCAGCCGAGTTCCTGCAGCACGGGATGCAGCCGCAGTTGTTTTGGCGAACAAACGACCGGACGCCCCTCCGACCGACTCATGGCGATCGGGTTGAAAGACTGAGTCGGGGCTGCAGAGACCAACTGTTTACTGACCGCGAAATCGGGCCGAGCGCTCATCGCAGGCGCTTCTTTTGCAAGCTAAGAGATTTCCGTGCGTTAGGCGGACAGAAAGCGGACAAAACCCTGGATGGCTTCCAGTCTGAGGTTGAATGGAAAGGGCTTAGGGGGGATACTACAGGGTCTGCAAAACCTTTATACGTGAGTTCGATTCTCACCCGCGCCTCCAATCTCTCCGACTGCGATTAACACGAGATCCCTCGCTGCGCTCTGGATTTCGCCTGCGGGCTCCCGCTTCGCTCACGCCCGCAAACCGGCTCAAGTTCGATTCTCACCCGCGCCTCCAGCATTTCCCCCGTCACCCATGCGGAATCGGGTTCTCTACACGTGTCTGGGGCACTCCCCACACCGATTAAAACACTTTGACTCTAAAGTGCATCTGAGGGCAAGGCACTTTTCGCGGACTTGGCGGCACTTCTGAGACCTGTGCTGCCTTACGAAGGTGCGTTACAAATGGGAGTATGCGGTTCCATGCCAAAGGCGCCCTGGTATTTCTCCTGCTCTGCGTAGCCGCTGCTCGTGTCGGATTAGCGCAAGAGAAGCAGGCAAGTTCCAACGGGGCTTACCGAGTCACTCGTGAATCTCCTGATCTGCAGCAGAAGCCGATCGGCTCCCGGGCGCTGACTCGGAGGGAGGGTTTGGCGATTCTGGATGTCGCGCTGGATTCGCGCTATCACGCGGAGTTTGCTTTCGACTGCTCCCACTTTGTTCACGGAGTCTATGAGCGCGCCGGTCTCCCTTATGAGTACGCGAGCTCTTTGGATCTTTATGCGGGGATCGACGAATTTCGACGAGTCGCACGTCCGCAACCGGGCGACTTGGCCGTCTGGCGCGGACATGCTGGGATTGTGATTGATCCCGCTCGACATTCCTTTTTCAGCGTGCTGCGTTCGGGCCCCGGCGTCGCTTCGTACGATTCGCCGTATTGGAAACAGCGGGGAAGGCCCCATTTCTTGCGTTACGTCAAGTCGGTCCCGAGGGGTGCGCGCGCCACCCCAATTCAGACTGCGAGCTGGAAACCGACGGTCTTGGGTAACACGGAACCGCACGAAACGGATGCTGAAGACCCAGCGCCCAATGGGACGGCATCCTCCGCAAAGTTTGCGGAAAATCAGCTCGTGAACACGGAAACACCTCGCGTTGTGGTCTTGAATTTCGTTCGGCAAAAACCGGATCAGGTGAAGGCAGCCTTCTTACAAGCATGCAGTGATTCCGAGGAGATGCTCCGTGGGCGAGACCTCTTTAAGCCGGCTCAATCTTTGGTTGTGTTCGGCGATTTCGAAGTAAAGAAGATGCATATCACAGGAAACCAGGGCTGGATCGATGTTCAGATCGCTGAACTGGTTTCCTTCACGGGAGGTAAGGCGGAGGTGCGCCAGCGGTCGGAGCGGCAACGATGGTCTCTGGCGCGCGACGACAACAAGAGTTGGCAGCTGACCCCTTCGCGGAACGCGATCTACCTTCCTCAGCACACGGCCGAGCGCATCCTGGCGCACAGACTCGCAAAGCTCACCGAGGACACTCCCGACAACACTCCCCGTAACGACAGTGAAACTCAGGAGAAGGCCGAACTGGCGCGACTGCTTGATGTGCTTTTTGGGAAATAGCCAACCTTCTGCCCTCCATTAGCGTAAGAGTTAGCGCGCATGCCCTGATGCCTTGGATGTTGCCCTCGCGGCTACTCTGCCAGGCGTATTTCTTTTCGGGAACAAAGATCTCCTCTCTACACAGGCGACCGCTAAGTGGTTCGGACCTACCATTTCGGTGAATCCTCGCCACTTTCGACAGCAGCTCAAAGCATCTGTTCCGGCGAACCGTAGCTATTGCTGCGAGATAGCGCTATCCGGGCCGAACACGTCGGTAACTTGGAACGATTTGGCCTGCGAGTAGACAATATCGACAGACGCCGCACCCCCCCCTTTTCTCTCGCGACCGGCAGAGAGGCGGTGCCGGAAGGTTATGTCCTAACATCAGGTGTAATCAATGGCGACAACGAAGATCGAAAGAGCAGGGGTTGGGTTTGGCATAGGCCGGCAGGGTGGGCCGATCGTCATCGAAGCTCGCCTCCACCATGACACCATTTCCGCGCTCAGGGGCGTTCAGATTGGCTTCGAATTGCTGAACGGAGTCACCCTCGAGCAAGCCAGGAAGATTCTGGGTGTACTGAACGAGAACGTCGTCGGCGTGGTTGTCACCACCACGGCGTTGGACGTCAAGACGGAAGCGGCGTCAGGCTGACGAGGTCAGGACAAAATTCTGAAACCCTAAAACTCTGAAACCGCAGATGACACCTATGGATGATCGCAAGAGCGAACGTTTTGGGCGATACGAGATCCTCACCGAGTTGGGTCGGGGAGCCATGGGTGTTGTCTATAAAGCGCGGGACCCGAAGATTAACCGCCTTGTCGCGGTAAAGACTATTTCGCTGGCTGGCCAGCCGGCGGAAGAGGAGCTTGACTATCGCGAGCGTTTCGTTCGGGAAGCGGAAGCTGCGGGCCGGCTGTCGCATCCCGGAATCGTAACCATCTTCGATGTGGGCGAGGAACCGGAGACGCGCGCTCCGTACATCGTAATGGAATTTGTTGGCGGAGAGTCCCTCGATAGGCTGCTGTTGCGGAACAACCATAAGTTACCGGTGGACGCGGCACTACGGCTAACGCTCGAACTGGCGGAAGCGCTGGATTGCGCGCACGGTCAAGGCGTAGTTCACCGCGATCTGAAGCCCGCGAATATCCTGCTGACCGAAGACGGCCATGCCAAAATCGCCGACTTCGGAGTGGCTAAACTGAACCTCGCCAACCAAACTCTGGGGGGACGTGTGTTAGGCACGCCCGCTTATATGTCGCCGGAACAATTGAATGGCGAAGCCGTGGATGGGCGGTCGGACTTGTTTTCCCTGGGTGTGATCCTGTACACGGTCCTGACTGGTTACAAGCCGTTTCAAGGCAACAGCGCCCTCACCGTCTCGTTCAAGGTAGTCAATCGCGATCCGATACCGGCGACCCTTCTCGATACTGAGTTGCCGCCGGGACTCGATTACATCATTGCGCGAGCTATGGCGAAAGATCCGGCCGAGCGTTATCAGCGCGGCGTGGAGATGGTGCAGGACCTCCAGGAACTGCGGGAAGGGCGAGCGCCGTGGATCCAGGCAAAGCTGCCAGGTTCGCCCACGAGAATAGGCGCGGCGCAAACCGCGAATGAAAGAGCCAAATCGCCCCTGGGCGAACCGTGGATTGCAGCTAAACTTCTTTCAAGTGCGCGCTCTCTGTCCCTGGGGCGCGATCACGATACGGCGGAGAATCTGCTGGAGAAGACCTGGAGGAAGTCTCTTGCCGGCACCTTGGTTCTGTTCGTGCTGCTTATCTTTGGACTCTGGGCCATTTCGTTTGGCACCCACAGAGGGCTACCAAGAACCGCCGGGCCACTACCCGCCGCCGCGGAGCTCGCCCCGGTTGAAACAGTGGCACCGCCGACGGCACCAGTCGCGACTGCGGTCGCTTCTGTTACCACAGCGCCCGCGACAAACGTGCGAAAGCTCCCGAAGCCGATTCCAGCGCACCGAACCTATCTACCTTCTGCGAGAGTGGCTCGCGCAAGCTCACCAGAAATTTCCCCGGTAACTGCTTCGGGAATGTTGGAAATCGAGATCGAGCACAAATTCGCGGAGGCCCATCTGTCGATCTGGGTGGATGATAGCCTGACCTATACGCACCCATTGCAAGGAACAGACAAGAAACATATGGTCGTTTTCCACCGCGTCCAGGGCCATGAATTCCATGCCGTGCAGGTGTCCCCGGGGAAACATGTTCTTCGAGTGGAGGTGGCCTCGGGGGGAGCGATCTCTAACCAGTCCGCCGTGGTGGAGGGCGAATTCGCCAGCGGGCGGGAAAATGTGCTGCGCATCAATTTCGATAAGGGCGGCAAGATGATCCTGAGCCTGCAATAGTTACCTGCAATAATTAGAGGTTTACCGCCACGCGTATGCGGGCGTGTTTCCTCGAATAGCACACAATAAAAAGCCGCTCGCGTTGTCCCTAGAGCGGCTCTATTCATGAGGCGTTCCCGGCTTACTGTGCCGCCTTAACCTTCTTCTTTGCTGCCGGATGCGCGGGATGATCCGGAACCGCCTTTACCCTCGTCTCATCCACCGATTGGGTGCCTTGGCCGGAGAATGTAGCGCCTGCTGGCACGGTCCAGTATTCCGCCGTCTTGACGCCACTACCTCCGGTGCGCACTTCGATGCGGCTGGGATCGATTCCCAACTTGGATTCGCCGCCGGTCAGATAAGCCTTCGAATTGACGGCGCGTTCTGCCGCCAGGTTTTTGCGCTTCTCCGTGCGCTCGAAGTTGCCCACGATGACCAGCTTGCTGTCCGCATTTTGCTGGAGGTACTTGGCTACGTCGTCAAGAGCCGCCTTGCAGGTATTGTCCACGCGCCACGGCTTCACGAGGTTCGGGAAGTCGCACTGGCTCAGCTTGGTGGCCTGCGGCGCCGCCGGAGGAGGATTCTCCACCATCACCTGCGTGGTTGTGGGGGGAGACTTCAGACCGCGAGAGTCGATACAAGTTGCGCTCACCGTGATCGGACCGGCGGATGCGCCTGTCGTACTCAGCGTAGCCGTGTTGCCGCTGCCGGGAATGCTGCCGCTGCTCGCGGTCCAGTCGCCTACAGTAACGGGAACGTTGTCAGGGCTGGTGCAGGTGCAACTGATGGTGGAAGACGTGCCCGTCTGAACTGTCGTCGGGTTCGCTGAACATGAAAGGGCCGGAGGATTCTTTGGCGGCTCCTTAACTCTGAAGGACGCCGAGCAGCTAGCCTCGCCACCCTTCCTCATCTTGGGATCGGAGATGTGCGCGGTAACCGTGTAAGTGCCACCCGCCAAGCCATTGGTGTCTACGCTCGCAGTATTGTCCCTGCCCGTAATGTGGCCGCCGGTACTGCTCCAGGCGTAGGTCAGCGTGTGGTTGGGATTGAAGTTGCTGCCGGTAGCGCTGGCCGTCGCCGGCTCGCCCACCATGACTTCACTCGGATTGACGGTGCAACTTGCCGAAACAGGCGGTCCGGCCTCTTCGCCGCCCCACATTAACACCACGCCGGCTTGGAGTCTTACGCCCCTGATATCGGTCTTCGGAGTCGGGGGAGTCGAAGTCGAAGTTCCATACTGGTAGCTGGACCATACGTAGTCGGCCCGGATTAGCCGCAAAGCAAAGTGCCTGGACACGTTGACATCAAGACCGCCGCCGCCCATGAACCCTAATTTGTCGATATCGTGGAAGGCATCCGGCATGAGACGGTGGTCGCCCACCAACGCCTCCAGAAATGGAGCGAAATGATTGCCGCGGAAAGTAATCTTTGGACCGAAGGAAAGATTGGAGAAAGCGGCATCGTCAATTTTTCTGCCCAGACCATTTTCACCGCTGCCCCAATGGGTGCTGGCATCGAGTGTGAGGCCAAACCAGCGATTGAAGTCATAGGTGAGGCTGAGGCCCGCGCCGCGCGGATTCGGTTCCAGGCGACTGCTTACCGGGGAGATTCCTCCTGGAAGCAGGCCGTGCACGTCGGCGCCGGGATGGAAGAAAGAGTATCCACCGAAAAGCTCCCATTTGGGAGCGGGCTGATCCTGCGCTGCCGCGAGCGTGCCAATGCTACACAGGATAGCAACAACTGCCAACCGCATAACTGCAACACGGCCACAAGGATTATGAGAGTGAGATGACATGTGCCAATTCCTCCGAACTTCGTCCGAACTGCAATAACGTGAAATCATGCTTTCCCGCCTGGATGGTAGGGGACCAGCCTCAGGCTGGTCCACTAATCGAATACCTCACGGACAGGGCGGTACATTAATCGTACTGGCGTCAATTGTGACTGCGCCCGCCGTCCGCGCCAGCGCTCTGCCATTTAGCGTTGCGCCGGTGTTCATCGTGATGGCCGCCTGTGCCATCAGGTTTCCTACCATGGTCGTTCCTGTTCCGAGGGTCGCTGCACTGCCAATCGCCCAGAACACATTCCCAGGCTTGCCGGGGGGGAGCACGTTGACTATGCCCGCGGCCGTCGTGAGCGTGGATGATATCTGGAAGATCCAGACGGCATTCGGATCGCCGACAGGGTCGAGCGTGAGATTCCCGGTTATTCCCAGCGAGGGCTGGGCAATGGTCGTGTATACGCCAGGGGGGAGGGTTGAATTTCCTATGTCTGGCGCCAGGCTGGTCCCCGGTGGTAGCGTCGAGGCGGTGGTATATGCCGTGGTTAGCTGAGTCTGGGCCTGCGCGGCAGTTGCATCGGCTATGTGTTCCGCGCCCGTAAATGTTCCCGGTGGAAATCCAGTGATCGAAGTTAGCGGCGATATGTCAAGATCGCCACTGACGGTGCTCAGTCCGGTGCTGGTGATCGCCTGTCCGGCCAGAATTCCGGCAAGACAGCCCGGAGGTCCAAACGGTGGGGGCGCCGGACATGCCGTAGCAGATGTGTGGAAGGTCCATACTTTGTCAGTTGCCAGTGGAACGCCAAAGAGATCCATGGCCCCCGTGGTAATGGTCGCGGTGTACGTGGTATCCAGCAAGAGAGGAGGAGTGGTTTGTGTGAAGGTCGCGACAAAGGATGGCGCATCGTAGGTAACTGTTCCTGCCACAGATGCACCGGTCGGGTCTGTCAACGTAAAGGTTGTGGTATTGATCGTTGCAGGATTCATCGCCTCGCTGAAGGTGGCGGTGACTGTGGTGTCGGGACATACACCGTCAGAAGGGGTCACGGTAATTACTGTGGGCGGAGTTGTGCCTGAGTTGCTGCCGGCCTTGTCCGGATCGCCGCATCCGGCGCTGATAATAGACAGTAGGAATGCTAGGAAACACATTGTGTAGTTGTTGTATCTGCGCATGACCGTCATCCTTCTTCCTCTCGGCTCAAAGCTGCCGCACGGTGAAAACCACGAAGTATAGGGGAAAATATAACCAGCTGGACTCTGCGAATCTGTTCAAAATTGCACACATCTGACCTCCGTGCGCTGAATGGTTCCAAATCGGAAATTCCTGATTTGAGGGAAGATTGTGTTTTGATTGAGCCATTCTGCACAGTATTGCTACGGCAAGTGAGCGAGTGTGTTTGTGTCCCAAAAGGGCAGTCGGCTTCATCAAGCTAAGAACACCAACCGGTTGCGTTCGAATAAACGACACATCGCCAGGGTCGGCTGTAAGAAGAAGTAAGGAGAAGTCATGTTTCTCGCGCGCAGGATCGGGTGGGGCGGAATCGCCTTCACACTTCTGATTACTGGGATGTTGGTAACAGGCCTCCCGCGCCGCGCAGCAGGATCGGACTTCAACAAAGAAGGAGTGGCGGCCTTCATCATCAAGAACGAGATCACGAAGATGCAGGAAACTCTGCGCGATAAAGGGCACTACTTAGGCAAGGTCGATGGCATCTTCGGGCTACGGACCCGAGCCGGTATTCGCGCGTATCAGAAGGCTGAGAGTTTGCCTATCACCGGGCAGGTTGATTCCCGAACTGCAGAGGGACTCGGGGTCAGACCTGAATCGAAGTGGGACAATCCCAGGAGTGCCGGGCGGGAAGTTGGGCGCGTCAGCGACGGGGCTGACGTTGAGGTTAACAGAGATAAACCTTCAGCAGGCATTAGGCGGGCGGTGGTTAGAGCAAGCAAGACTTCGCGGAAGGAAATTTCAAGGGTTACTTCTATCGAAGACAACCGCGGAGACGGCGCTGACAGACAACCAGCTGAGAACGGAAAACACGATCAGTAGTGCGATGTCGATTTTTCAACAGGCCGGTCTTCAACAGGCCGGTCTTGCCAACTATAAATTTTGAAGGCGTGCGCTGGCCGAAAAAGTGTGCACTTTTGAACAGACAGGGGCGACGTGTGCCCGGACAATGGGGAACTTCCAAATTAGCGATCTTTTGTTTGCGATCTTTGTCCACGCGCGATTTGGAGAGCCGGATGGGACGAAGTTCGAAGATGCAATCGCGAAGCTTCGAAAACGCCCTGAGCAAGCATTTCGGGCCCAGCCGGTTGTTTGTTTTGCGAAAATGCGGACCTTTGTAAAGGGGGCAATGAATAATATTAGACCGCACAAACCATCCGCAGAGCCGGACCGGGACCTTGTAGAATGCGCCATCGCCGAGGTGTTGGAGATCGCCCAGCGCCAGGGCATCACCGCCGCTGATTTTATTCGAATGCTGGACTCCGGCATGCGAAGATCAGATTTCTTGAACGCGACGAACGTGTTTGCCAAGGGCGGCCACACCTTCGATCGCGATTTTTCCTAGGGCAATCCTTCGTTGGCGCTGGGTTTTAATCCCGTACTTGTGGGGCGGTTTTTGTCAGCCGCGTTTTGCGAGGTTGTTATGCCGGACGGCGGAATCCCATTTCGGACTCGCCGTTCAACAACGATTGGATAGTCGGCAAGACGCGTGCGAAGACGTTGGATGTACTGGTGCAAAGCCTCCCGTAGTTCGACCAGCATCGGTCCGAGCTCCTTGTCCTCCTCTGCAGCAAGAAGCTGCTCGGACAGTCTGCGAATTTTATCTTCCACTCGACGCATGGCGCTACGCTGCATCAAGACGATACAGTGGCGCGACAATAGAGTACCCGACTGACCCTGTCTGTGCTCTACATTGCAGACTGTAGAGGCAGAAAACAAATCCTGTACGCGGGGTACGGGCTGCTGCGGGCGCATTTCCGGCACCGTACACCCTCGGCCGCACCCGCTTTACGCCCCACTACCACATTCGCTGCGAGTTTGACACCGCTTTGCAGCGGGGCCTATACTCCAGCCGCACGCACGAATTTCCCTCCGGAGAGATTGCTATGTTGAACCGTTCCCTGGCCATTTTCCTGATGGGTGCCTTCGCTTTCACGACCGTCAGCCTTGCGGAGACACACGAGAAAATTCATCAGCCCAAACTGACTCCGCAAAACAGCGGCACTACGCAGGGACTGATTGCAGTCAGTCCGGTGGACTCGCGCGTGGTCTGGGCGTCCGGGCGCGGGGGCACGTTTCTTCTAACGACCAACGGGGGAGAGACCTGGAAAGCCGCCGTGGTGCCTGGAGCCGAGGCGCTGCAATTCCGCGATGTGCAGGGCGTGAGCGATAAGGTCGCCTATCTGCAATCCATCGGGAGTAATCCTACGGACTTCCGCATATACAAAACGGTGGATGGCGGCGCGACTTGGACGATGCAGTTCCAGAACCAGAATCCCGGCGCGTTCTACGATTGTTTCGCGTTCTGGACGCCGAAGCGCGGCATTTCGCACAGCGACTCGGTGAACGGAGTGTTCCCGGATCTCCGCACCACCGACGGCAAGACCTGGCAGGACATCAGCGGCAATATGCCGCCGGCGTTGCCGGGCGAAGCGTCGTTCGCGGCGAGTGGCACTTGCGTTGCGACCCAAGGTGAGAGCAACGCCTGGATTGCGACCGGCGGCTCGACAATAGCCAGGATCCTCAGCACCAGAGACGGGGGCGACACGTGGAATGCCTATAACACTCCCCTCGTCAGTTCGCCCAGCGCAGGCGCCTTCACAGTGGATTTCCGCGACCCTTGGCATGGCATCGTGGGCGGCGGCGATTTGGATCCAAGCGATCCGAATAACGCTAGAACTGCCACGTCGAACGATGGCGGCCAAACCTGGAAGCTTACGAACGCGCCTCCAGTAACCGGTGCGATTTTCGGCCTGAGTTACGTGAGGACGATCGGCAACGGCGGCGATCGAGACGGGCAAGAAGGAGATGACGACAGCCGCGCTGTGGTGATCACGGCCAATGCGGGAGGAGCGGCTTGGACTCCCGACGAGGGACGCACCTGGTTCACGCTGCCCGGTGTGACCGGCTACTGGGCGGTCGCTTTTGCGAGTCCAAAAGCTGGATGGCTGGTGGGCACGGGCGGTACCATTCTGAAGATCCGCTTTTAGTAATTCGCTCTTGGTAATTAAGGTCCCAACCCGCGAAGCAGATTGCCGAGACCCGTGTTTCATCAAACAGACTTGATCGCCCATATCAGCAAGCATCGCCGCTCGTCGATTCGTCCATTCATTATTTCAATGTTGAGATCCCTGTCGCCCGCGTTGGCGCTGGCGGTGAGAGGCTCGCCATCTGGATTGACTTTATGGAATCATGTACCTGAAGCACCTACGGAGGTAGGACTATGGTTCGAACATTATGACGGGGCCGGGAATCAAGGCTCCCGCGGACTATATAGAAGAGGTAATGTCCAGCGTGAAGTCGAAGAACGCAGCCGAGCCCGAGTTCCATCAGGCGGTCCGGGAAGTGTTTGATTCGCTGCGCTTGGTGCTGGCGAAGCATCCCGAATATCAATCAGCCCGCATCCTCGAGAGAATTGTCGAACCCGAGCGTGTCGTCATGTTCCGCGTGCCCTGGTTTGACGATCTCGGCAATGTGCAGGTGAACCGCGGGTTCCGCATCGAGATGAACAGCGCCATTGGACCCTACAAGGGTGGACTGCGCTTCCATCCCTCGGTAAACCTCGGCATTCTAAAATTCCTGGCGTTCGAACAAGTGTTCAAGAATTCGCTCACCACGCTGCCCATGGGCGGCGGCAAGGGCGGTTCGGATTTCGATCCCAAGGGCAAGAGCGACAACGAAGTCATGCGCTTCTGCCAGAGCTTCATGACTGAACTGCAGCGGCACATCGGACCTGACACGGACGTTCCGGCGGGTGACATCGGTGTGGGCGGACGCGAGATCGGTTTCCTGTTTGGCCAATACAAGCGGCTGCGGAATGAATTCACCGGCGTCCTCACGGGGAAGGGCCTGAACTGGGGCGGTTCGCTGATTCGTCCGGAGGCTACCGGCTATGGCTGCGTGTACTTCGCCAATGAGATGCTGAAGAGCAGGAAGGACACGCTCGAAGGCAAACTCTGCCTGGTCTCCGGCAGCGGCAATGTTTCTCAATACACGATTGAGAAGCTGCTTGATTTCGGCGCGAAGCCGGTCAGCGTGTCGGATTCGAACGGCGTCATCTACGATCCCGATGGCATCGATCGCGACAAGCTGGCCTGGGTCATCGAGCTCAAGAATGTGAAGCGTGGACGCATTCGCGAGTACTCGGAGAAATTCAAGAAAGCGATCTTCATGCCCACGGATATCAAGCTGGAGCACAACCCGCTGTGGAACACCAAGGCGGATTGCGCGTTCCCGAGCGCGACGCAGAATGAAATCACCGCGAAAGATGCGGCAAACCTGTTGAAGAACGGCATCAAGCTGGTCGCTGAAGGTGCAAACATGCCAAGCACGCTCGAAGCCACCCGGATGTTCCTGGACGCCAAGATCCTGTACGGGCCAGCCAAGGCCGCGAATGCTGGCGGCGTGGCAACGTCGGGCCTCGAAATGGCGCAGAACAGCGCACGCCTGAGTTGGACGCGCGAAGAAGTGGATGACCGTCTGCACAAGATCATGATCGCCATCCACAAAAATTGCTACGAAACGGCCGAGAAGTATGGCACGCCGGGCAACCTCGTCAACGGCGCCAACATTGGCGGCTTCCTCAAGGTCGCCAATGCCATGCTGGACCAGGGGCTGGTGTAATCAGGGGTGGACCGACTGGAGCCTCGCGCGTCCAAGTCGGGTGTGGCCGGGCGGGACGCCCGGCTCTCCACTGTATTATTCTGTTGCTCCCGCGAACAGGACTAGGATATCCCCCATGAGCGTGCGCCGCGCGGACGAGCCCGTCGTCATCATGGACGCGGAAGAGCGCTTTGAAGGCTTCGAGAACCTGATGCCCTTCAAAGTGCATAACATCCTTCTGGTATCGAGTCTCTACGATTCCTTCATCCTCCGCGAAGACGGGCGCCTCAACGAACTGCTCATCGACCAATCACTCGATCTCAGCTTGCAGCAGATCCCGGGAATCACACATGTTTCTTCGTGCGCCGAGGCAGCCGCGCTGGCCCGTTCGCAGCAATTCAACCTGATCGTGACCAACCTTGCGGTCGGCGACATGAACGCCGCGCAATTGGCACGCGAGGTGAAGCAGGCCGGGCTGGATGTTCCCGTCGTTGTGTTGGCATATGACAATCGCGAGATCAAGAATTTCCTGGCGCGGAATCCGGTCACCGAGATCGAACGCATTTTTCTATGGCAGGGCAATGCCCGCATCCTGATTGCGATCGTCAAGTACATCGAGGATAAGCGCAACGTCCTGCACGACACGCGCGCCATGGGCGTGCCGGTGCTGTTGGTGGTGGAAGACAACATCCGCTACTACTCGTCGTTCCTGCCCGTGATCTATACCGAGTTGATCAAGCAATCGCGGCGCGTGATCCAGGAAGGCATCAACGTGGCGCATAAGCTGGTGCGCATGCAGGCACGGCCGAGAATTCTGCTGAGTTCGAACTTCGAAGACGCGGCCAGGCTGGTGCAGGAGTATCGCGATTATCTGTTCGGCCTGGTATCGGACGTGGAGTTTCCCTGGGAAGGCAAGCTGAGTCCGGAGGCGGGATTTGAATTGGCGCGCATGGTGAAGAGCCTGGTGCCGGACGTTCCTGTAGTGTTGCAAAGCAGCCGCACCGAGTTCCGGCCGCGGGCGCATGCCGAGGGCCATTCGTTTCTGCGCAAACGTTCGCCTACGCTGCTGAAAGATTTGCGCCGGATATTGACCGAGCAATTCGGTTTTGGCGACTTCGTGTTTCGTCTGCCGGATGCGAGTGAAGTCGGACGGGCGAAGGACTTGACTGAGCTGGAGAAACAGTTGCAAACGGTTCCGGCGGAAAGCATCGTCTTTCACGCGCAGAGCAACCACTTCTCCCACTGGCTGGTGGCACGCACCGAGTTTGCCTTGGCGGCCAAACTTCGCCCGCGAAAAGTTTCGGATTTCGCCAGCCCGGAACATTTGCGGCGCGATCTGATCGAGTCGATCCACGAGTATCGCCGCGAACAGGGCGAGGTGCTGATCGGCGATTTCAAGGCCGACACGTTCAAGCCTTCGGAATCAAGTTTTCTGCGGATCGGCTCGGGATCCCTTGGTGGGAAAGCCCGCGGCCTCGCCTTCGTGCGCCACCTTTTGCGCAAGAGCCGTATTACTCGCCGCTTTCCCGGCGTTCGCATCTCGGTGCCTCCAGCCGTTGTCCTGGCAACCGATGTGTTCGATCAATTCGTAACGGAGAACAACCTTCTGGACTTTGCCTTGCATTGCGAAGATGACGCTGAAATTCAGCGGAAGTTCCTGGACGCGCCGCTATCCACTGCGCTCACTGAAGACTTGAAATCGTTTTTGGCCGCGGTGAACCATCCGTTGGCGGTGCGCTCGTCCAGCCTGCTCGAGGATTCGCAATACCAGCCTTTCACCGGCGTGTATGAGACCTTTATGCTGGGCAACCAGCAAGCAGATTCAGAAGACCGGTTGACGGCACTGAGTGAGGCCATCCGGCGCGTGTACGCCTCCACTTTCAGCCGCCATGCGAAGGCCTACGTGCGGGCAACACCCTACCGTCTGGAAGAGGAAAAGATGGCGGTGATTCTCCAGCAGGTTGTGGGCACGCCCCACGAGCAGCGCTTTTATCCGGACTTCTCCGGAGTCGTGCGCTCGCGCAATTTTTATCCCGTACCTCCGATGACTTTCGAAGACGGCATCGCGGCCGTCGCTCTGGGCCTGGGCCGCGCGGTGGTTGATGGAGGGAAGTGTTTGACTTTCTGCCCGCGCTATCCCCGCAACCTGGTGCAGTTTTCCTCGGTCGAAGACATACTGGCCAACTCGCAGTCGGAATTCTGGGCCCTGGAGTTGGATGGCGCTTCGGAAGGCCGTCCGGGGCATTGGCAGGAGAGGCGGTTCAGCCTGGACGCCGCCGAGAGCGACGGTACGCTGCAGGCGGTAGCTTCGACTTACTCCCGAGACAACCATGCGGTTTACGATGGTATGAGCCGAGCGGGCGCGCGCATCGTGAGCTTCGCCCCCATGCTCAAGCATGGCACCTTCCCGCTCGCTGAAATTCTCGATGTCCTGGTTCGAGCCGGGGAGGACGCGCTGGGCCATCCCGTGGAGATCGAGTTTGCCGTGCGTCTGCCCCAGCAGACTGGCCCCTTATACGGACAAACGTCCGGACAAGTGTCGGGGCAAGCAGCCGAGTTTGGCTTGAGTTTGGCTTCCTGCAGATCCGGCCATTGACGCTGGCGCGCGACAGCGAGGACTTAGCGCTTGACGATGTGCGACCCGAGCGCTTGATCTGCCTGAGCAGCAAAGTTCTGGGCAACGGCCGCATCGAGAATCTTCACGATGTTGTAGTGGTCGATTCGCAGCGCTTCGAGCGCAGTCGCAGCCAGGAAGTAGCCGAGGCGGTCGCTCAGTTCAATCGCCAACTCAATGCGGAGAACAGGCCCTATCTGCTGATTGGGGTTGGGCGCTGGGGATCGAATGAACCATGGCTGGGCATTCCAGTCGAATGGGATGAAATCTCCGGCGCGCGCGTGATTGTTGAGGCCGGATTCCACGATTTTCGCGTCACCCCATCGCAGGGCAGCCATTTCTTCCAGAATCTCACTGCCTTTCAGATCGGTTACTTCACCGTGAATCCTGACGCGGGCGAAGGCTCAATCGATTGGGAGTGGCTGACGGAACAACCGGCCGTGGGAGAGCAAGGCTGTGTCCGCCACTTACAGTTTGTGGAACCGGTCCGCGTCGTCATGAACAGCAGGGCTAGTCAAGGAGTAATCTTCAAGCCCGACGCGCATCTGAGCTAAGGAGCGAACTGCGGGCGAGCCAGGTATTGTTTCTACGATCGCCCACTGCCCTTTGTGAGGGATAGCTACAGGTGACGGGAAAATCCGGACACCCCGCGGAACTTAGACTCACAGGCGACGCTCTCTAGCGGGGTGGAAGCGCGCACGGGCCGGGTAGAGCAGCAATTCTCACTTAGTGCAATGGCTAGTGCAATGTCCTGGTTACGACAATCACGCTGCGAGCAATGACTCATTGGAACATAGCGGCGAAGTACACGCGTGTCGTCCCTTCACTCGCTCGGAACCATCCCTGCGACTGGCTTGTCCGCTTCATCGAGCATCGCTCGGAACCGCTTCAGCAGGAGGCCCCCCAAGATCAGAGCGACCCGCTGCTGACTTCTTGGACTGCAGGCGCATCCGTGGCACGTACAACGGGCAGAATCGCGGTCACCCGTGTTCCGTGGCCAGTTGACTGGACTTCCAGAGTGCCCCCAAACTGCCGCAAGCGTTCTCGCATTCCGCGAAGCCCGACGCCAGTGTGACCCGACGCCCCGAAAACGGACTCCTTTTCGAAAGGAACCCCCTTGCCCGTATCTTCGATCTCAACTCTTAAACAAGCCTCGTCTTGAAGAATGCGAATTTCGGCCGTGGGACTCCCAGCATGACGATGAATGTTGGTGAGGCACTCCTGCACAACCCGGAAGATAGAAAGCTCCATCTCTTTGGACAAACCCGCAAAGTTCTGAGGAATGTCCAGCTTCGCTTCGATTTTACTGCGTTCGGAGAATCCCTCGACATACCACTGAAGCGCAGATGCAAGACCTACTTCATCCAGTAAGGGCGGATGCAGCAGGTAGGAAATGGTACGAATCTGCTTACTAGTCTCCTCGACCATCGCAGCGTTTTCAGAAACGCGCTTGGCCGCATCAGGGCTTAGCTTATGAGACTCCCCCTGCACGAAAGCACTATTTATACTGATGGCGGCAAGTAGTTGCCCAACGCTGTCGTGCAACTCGCGCGCGAGGCGCCTCCTCTCTTCGTCCCGCAACGTAGTCATGCGAGCGTTAAGCATTTCCAGTTGCTGCGTCTTGCGATGCAACTCCGCAAACACTTTCACTTTTGCCCGCAGCAACTGTGGAACAACAGGAACGGAAAGATAGTCTACAGCTCCGTGTTGATATCCCTTCAACCGGTCCTCGTCCGTCATGAGAATCCCGGAGATGAAGACAATAGGCGTGTTTTGAAACCGCGGGTGCTCGTGGATCATCTGCGCCGTTTCGAAACCATCCATTCCGGGCATGCTCACGTCCATGAGCACGAGGGCAATGTCGATTTTCAGCAGGTGATCTAGGGCTTCCATTCCCGAATGAGCCTTGATCAGGTTCTCGCCTAGTTCACCGAGCATAGCTTCATAGCTGAGCAGCTTGCCCGGCTGATCGTCGACCAGCAAGATGTTGATCTTTTCATCCATGTCGCTTGACTGATGTGCGTGCCTGCTGCTCTAGAAATACGTGGGGAAGCCCACTGTCTGGGACTGCAGCGATCGCTTGCGCGGACAAACTTGTGACTGCGGTTTGTGAAGCAGAGCTTGCAACTGCGGGTAGAGGTATTTCTACAGCTTGCGGAGTCGCGTCCGCCCTCGGGATTCTTTTGTCCACCAATTCTTGTATCGTTGATACCAAATCACTGGAGTGCGTCTTCTCCACTACTTTTCGAATCCCATGCTTTTTCGCCTCAAGCTCAACCTGTGTCGAACTGTAAAGCGTATACAGCACAATAGGGACGGTGGGTAGCACTTTGGTGATTTCTTGCGCTGCCCTCAGTCCGTTCATGACCGGCATAGCCAAATCTAGGACTATTACGTCAGGGTGCAGTTCATTGGCCCTGGCCAGCGCTTCCTGCCCGTTCACAGCTTCGCCGCAGACCTCCCATTCAGGATTGGCCTCAAGCAACGTCCGAATCTCGCGGATGGCAGATTTATGGTCATCAACGATCAGTATTCTGGTAGGCACACCCGACCCCCCGATTCAGACTTAGGCCGAATCTGGATATGAAGCAATACCGTAAACTCCCAAAGAGCTGTGGCCATTCAGATATCAGGATCGTTCCCACTTGAATTTCTTTGGGGCATAGGACATGTCCTCACGCACCCTATGCTGGCACATTTTCTTGAGGAGTACTGTGCAGAATAGCTCACTCTCAGTTGACCGCAGGGTCGTCCACCCGATACCTGGTCGGTTGGACAGGCTGGGCACGGTTCGAAACTTACAGCCCCGAGGCGGCCAAAGATTGATTGTTGGCGAAAAATCCCCATCTCTAACAATGTCGGCGGTGTCAAGCTCTTTCGGGGGCGCACAAAACACGAAACTAGACCAACCGCACGAACTCCGCGATCTGGGCGCCCATTTCTTCGGTGGAGACGGTTCGCTCACCGGGGCGCGCCAGATCGCGGGTGCGAAAGCCTCCCATCAGAGTTGAGATGACACCAGCTTCCACGCACTCCGCTTCCTTATTTAGATGAAAGGTGTGGCGCAGCATAAGGGCTACCGAGAGAATGGCGCCTAAAGGATTCGCGACGCCCTGACCTGCAATGTCGGGCGCCGATCCATGAACAGGTTCGTAGAGGCCGACTGGGCCTCCGATGCTGGCTGAAGCGAGCAGGCCGAGCGATCCTACGACTCCGCCTGCTTGATCGGAGAGGATGTCGCCGAACATGTTTTCGGTGAGGATGACGTCGAACTCGGCGGGCTTGAGGACGAGTGACATGGCGGCCGAGTCCACGTACATGTGGGAGAGCTGGACATCGGAAAAATCAGTGGCGATGCGAGTGACGACTTCGCGCCACAGACGCGAGCACTCCAGAACATTCGCCTTGTCGACGGATAGCAGACGCCGGCGGCGGGTGCGAGCGAGTTGAAATGCGACGCGGGCGATGCGCTCGATCTCCGGCTCACTGTAGCGCATGGTGTTGAGCGCGTGGCGCGCGCCGTTCGCGCCGTCGTCCTCGGCAACTATGGAGCGTGGCTCGCCGAAATACAATCCGCCGAGCAGTTCGCGCACGATGAGGATGTCGGTGCCTTTGACTACTTCTTCGCGCAAAGGCGAGCAGGCGGCCAGCATCGGATAAAAGACAGCGGGGCGGAGATTGGCGAAAGCCCCGAGCTCCTGGCGGAGGCGCAACAATCCAGCTTCGGGGCGAAGTTCGCGAGGATTGTGATCGAAAGCTGGATTGCCGACTGCTCCGAGCAGTACCGCTTGTGAGGCGAGGCAGGCTTGAATGGTCGAGTCCGGCAAGGGATTGCCGAACTTTGCGAGGGCCACTCCGCCGATCTCTTTTTCGTCGAGTTCGAGATCGTGATCAAAAGCGGTGGCCACTTCTTCCAGAACGCAAATGGCTTGGGACGTAACTTCAGGGCCGATTCCGTCGCCGGGGAGGGAAGTGACGCGGAGTTGCATGGAACCCTCTTTCGTTTCCGAAAGAATAAAAGGATAAATGAGGACAAGCCCGCTGTGGTAGCCCGGTTCAACAGGCTGCGGAAAATTTATTCAAGCCCCTAAAGGGGCTCTTCGATCGGCGTGATGGCATCGCTAAAGCGATGCCCTGATACGAAGCCTTAAAAGCGTGCCCTGACATGAACTTTAAAACAAGGCCCCGATACGGCGCTTTACACACCCCAGAGATAGTCTTCCTGCTCGCTGTGATGATCGGTAAAGGGGATCGACACCGACGCCTGGCCGGCGCTGCCGGAGACTTGAGCCGGATGCGAGTCGTTGGCATTGGCTCCAGCGGCCGCCGAGACGGCACGCGGAAACTGCAAAGTGGCCGCGGCGGGCGGAAACTTCTTGCCCTTGCTGCCGGTGACATCGCTCCTGCTGACGTTGCCGCTTGCGACGTCCTGGATCAATTCCAACAAATGGCTGTCCTGAACCTTCTTAATACGGTCGGCAAGAACCACAAACCTGCGATAGATTTCATCGAGTTCGTGGCGCTCAAATTGGTGTCCGAGTTGTTCGCAGCGCAGAGCCAGCGCGTGGCGGCCGGAGTGCTTGCCCAGCACCAGCCTGGAATCGGGTACGCCTACCGACTGTGGCGTCATGATTTCGTAGGTCAGCGGATTCTTGAGCATGCCATCCTGGTGAATTCCGGCCTCGTGGGCAAACGCATTGCGTCCGATAATGGCCTTGTTGGGCTGCACGGGAACCCGCGTGATCTCCGCCAACATCTGGCTGGAAGGATACAGGTGCTCACCGGCGATTGCAGTTTCGTAAGGATAGCGATCAGGGCGCACCCGCATGGCCATGACGATTTCTTCTAGGGACGCATTGCCGGCGCGCTCGCCAATCCCGTTGATGGCGCACTCGACCTGCCGCGCGCCTGCTTGCACTCCAGCGAGCGAGTTCGCAACCGCCAGACCGAGGTCGTTATGGCAGTGCGTGGAGATGGTCACCTTATCGATGCCGGCGACTCTCTCCCGCAGCGTGCGGATGAGATTGCCATATTCCTCGGGCATGCTGTAACCGACGGTATCGGGAATGTTGACGGTGGTTGCGCCGGCTGCGATCACCGCTTCGACCACCTGGCAGAGAAAGGCGACGTCGGTACGGGTGGCATCTTCGGGCGAGAATTCCACGTCCGGGCACAATGACTTCGCGTGCCGAACCGCTTCCCGCGCCTGGTCCAGGCACTTCTCACGCGTGATGCGCAGCTTGTATTTCAGATGAATGTCAGAGGTTGCGAGAAAAACGTGGATGCGTGGGTGCGCGGCTTCCTGTAACGCCTGCCAGGCGCGGTCAACGTCGCCGGTACAGGCGCGAGCCAGGCCAGTGATGATGGGACGTCGCAGCGAGGCGGCGATGCCTTGCACGGCTTCGAAGTCGCCGTCGGAGGCGATGGGGAACCCAGCTTCGATCACGTCCACGCCGAGGCGGTCGAGTTGCTGGGCCAGGCGCAGCTTTTCCTGCACATTCATGCTGCAGCCCGGCGACTGCTCGCCGTCACGAAGCGTGGTGTCAAAGATAGTGATGCGCGGCCGATCCATTGATCCCGTACCTCCAGGAAGATTGCCTCTCTACTTTATCGGCGGACGGGGGCGAAAGAGAAGATTATTATCTTTACAGAAGCAGTAGTAGAGATGATAGTATTAGTAACTCTTATGTAATATCAATCTTCGACAAGAGGTCTCAGGTCTCAGGAACCACACCGCTGCCAGCGTCCAATGCCTGAGACCTGACACCTGAGACCTGATCCCTATGGATCTTTCGCAACTCGAGGTCTTCCTCACTGTGGCTCGCGAACGGCGGTTTTCGCGGGCGGCCGAAAAACTGTTTCGGACGCAATCGGCGGTCAGCCAGACGATCCGCAAACTTGAGCTGGAGATCGGAGAGCCGCTGTTCGACCGTTCTTCCCGCGATGGCGTGCTCACCGACGCCGGACGTGTTTTGCAGGAATACGCCGAGAAGTTGCTCAACCTGCGGCAGGACGCACAGGCGGCACTGGTGGAGATGCGCGAATTGCAGAAGGGCAAGCTCGCGATCGCCGCCAATGAATTCACCGCGCTCTATCTGTTGCCAGTACTGGGCGAATTTCGCCGCCTGCATCCCACGATCAAGATCACGGTGCGGCGTTCGTTGGGCAGTCACATTCCCGACGATGTGCTCAAGCACAACGTGGAACTCGGCGTGCTCTCTTTCGATCCGCAAGAGCCGCAGCTGCGCTCGGCGGTGGTTTATCTGGACGAGTTGGTCTTTGTGGTTCCTCCGGGCCATCCGCTGGCCTCGGCTGGCGAAGTCAGCGTTAAGCAACTGGGCGCGGAATCGTTCGTGGCCCACATCGTCGCGTCTCCGTATCGCGATAAAGTAATCGAAGCCTTCCGCCGCCACAAGACTCCACTACACATGGACGTGGAACTGCCCACGCTACAAGCCATCAAGCGTTTCGTGTGCATGGGGAACGGCGTGGCGCTGGTGCCCGAGATCAGCGTGGAAAACGAGATTAGCCGGGGAGACCTGGTGCGTGTTCCGGTGCGCGATCTGCATTTCGAGCGCAAGCTGCGTCTGGTGTATCGGCAGGAATCCACGCTGTCGCACGCGGGAAGAGCGTTTTTGAAAGTGGCGGAGCAGGTGGCAAAAGACAGGGGCGGCCGTTATCGCTTCCAGCGGGAAAAGTAGTCGTCTATGCCGACTCTATTTCTTCCGGAAGCATCGCCTCCATCGCCTCCGGAACGCTGGCGTACACATCGAAGACCGACACGAGGTTGGTGATTTCGAAGAGGTGTCGAACCGACTTTTTGGGGCAGGCAAACTTCAGCGTGTATCCGGCCGCTTCCGCCCACATGTGGGTCAGCACGAGTTCGCCCAAGCCGCCGCTGTCCACGGAATCGACTCCCGCTAAATCCACTACCATCCGGCGCGCGGAGGGCAGCACCTCGGTCACGATGGTCGAGAGGGCACTAGCCTCACTACGGAAGATGATCCGGCCCTGACAGTGCAGCACGACAGCGCTGCCGGGATGTTCGGCTTCCAGTGTGAGTTTAAGCTTTTTGTTGTGTGTCTTGTCGTTTCCCTGCCCGGTTGCCGATGGCGCGGGTGCAATCGCAGGGTCAAATGTACCGGTTGGGTTTTGAGACTTCATGGCTCTACGTTAGTCGCCGATAGAAGACGGTTGGTTGCTCGGAGATGAAAGTTCGGTGAATTCCGTGGGCAGTATTGTCTGTGGATTCCCCCTGTGGTCCAGGCATAAAGTTCTTCACCACAGAGGTCACAGAGGGCCACAGGGGAAAACACCGGCTTACTTTAAGGAGTCTTTGCGCCTGGATGAATCGGCGGGAGGGACGAGGGTTCGTCTTAATGGCACGATCGCGCCTTTGGACGGATCGGCGGCGGCTGAGGCCCGGGCCAGTACCTCGTGCTGAATGTACTGCACGAACTCCTGGATCTGGCGCTGCATTTCTTCCATGCGCTCGCGCATTTGAAGAATGATGGCGATGCCGCTGATGTTGACGCCAAGATCGCGGGCCAGCGATAGGATGAACTCGAGCCGCTGCAAATCTTCATCCGTATAGAGGCGGGTGTTGCCCTCGGTGCGGCTCGGCTTCAGCAGCCCTTCGCGCTCGTAGAGGCGCAGGGTCTGGGGATGAATCTCATACATCTCGGCGACGGCCGAGATCATGTACGCGCCTTTGGATTTACGCTTGGTCACATTGATCCAAACATAACAACTTGGGTCCGGCAACGCAGAGGCGGAACACAAAGCTCCATCGTCCCACTATAGGATTTGAAATGCACACTGAACACTCGCCTGCACTGTGATCTTCTGAGGCTGAGGTGGCGGCTGAGGTGGCGGTGGGGTCACCTTGTTCTTTGAAAAAAGTCCCCCTTCCCTTCCACTTGAGACCTCGACGGTTTCATTCGCGGTGTAAAGATTCTGCAACTGTGCGACGCCTATGAGATGTTGTACATCGAGACTCATGTAACGCAGTATCCCAAGCTTTTGGCCCTTCTGTTCGAGGGCTACGCTGGCGCGCCCAATGGCGCGTCGCATCGCCTCTGCTACCGCTTGTTTCTTTGCCGCCTCCTCATCAGAAAGAGAATAAGTCAACGACCGAAAATCGGCGATGCCATCTTCCACGGACCCGTCCAGGATTGGGCCAATGCGAGAAAAGTCACGAACGCGCAGTATCATTTCTCCTTGCACATAGTACGCGCGTGCGCGCTTTTTGCGATCTCCTTCGTAAACTGGTGCCACCGTGAGTACTCCCGTCGCAATGTCTTCTTTCTGCACGCCATTGCTGGCAGCCAGGGCGGAAATTCGCTGCATCGAGTGGGTGGCAGCGTCGTAGGCCTTTTTCAACTCCTTCTCTTGGGAAAAAATGCGAAAAGTCATCTTGGCGAGGTCGGGATCGGCTTCATAAGTTCCGTCTGCTTGCACGACCAGAGTGTCGGCAATAAATTTCAACTCTGGGGTCTGGGCACTGGCGAGAATGGAAGCCCCTATAATCAAGAGCAGCACGCCTACGACTCGCATTCCCATACTGATCTCCTTCTAAAAGATGCTATCTTGGTGAGCCCGTTTCGACTAGTTGAATAAGAGGTAACGACGGACGTGAGACGACCTACCCTGCCAGTTCTGCTTTCGGCTCCGGGGCTGCCCAGCCCGAAGGCTTCAGCGCATGGTTGATCAAGTAGGCGACTACGCCGGCGCCGATTACGATCAAGCCGAATAAGAACGAGCTCATGCCGAGCACAACTTCATGCTCGCTGCGAATGATGGCAAATCCCAGCAGCAAAATTGGAGGAATGCCAACCGCAATCGCCCCAAACATACCGCCCGGCACGCGGAATGGGCGCTTCAATTCCGGTTCGCGAATGCGCAGGCAGACCAAGGCCACAAATTCGAGCGTCAGGCTGGCGCCGTAAATCATGATGTCGAGCGTGACCAGCCGTTCGAATCCGAGATTCAGCGCGAGGCCCCAACCAACCGCCAGCGCCAGAATCGCAACCCAAGGCGCGCGCGATTTCGGATGCAGCTTGCCAAAGACTTTCGGCAGCATGCCATCCTGCGCCATGGCCAGCGGCAGCCGCGAGTAGCTCATGACCAGCGCATTGAACATGCCAAAGCCGCTCATCATGCCGCCCGCCACCAGCGCGATCCGAAGCACCGGCCCGCCCATCAACTGGGCGATGTCGGCCCAGGCGCCGGTTTCCCAGGCGCTCGATGGAAGGCCGGTGATCCACATGGCGGCAAATGGAAGAACGTAAGTAATGCAGACAATGACCACCGCAGCCAGCATTGCGCGGGGATACGTCCGCTGCGGCCGCTCTACTTCGGTGGCGATGGTCGAGGCGTTGTCCCATCCCATGTAGTTCCACATGCAGATGAGCAGGCCGCCAAGAATGTCGACGTTCGAGGTGGTCGGCTTGGTCACCGCATTCGCCAGCGCGTGAATTTTGAACGGCGCTAGCACAAAGATTGCCGCGAAGGGCGCTGACAGGGCGAAGAACAGCCACAGCGAAGTCGTCGAGACGACCTTTACGCCCATGATATTAAGGATGGCGCAGACGATGACCACGCCGAGCGCGACGGCTACGCCGCGATGGTTCTCCTGAAAATAGGGGAACATGCGCGTGAGGTACGCGACAAACAGCGTGGGATAAATCGCCATATCGAAAATGGACGCTACCAGCGACAGCCAGGCTTCTTGAAATCCCCAGAAATTTCCCATGGCGCGGCGCACCCAGGCATAGTAGCCGCCTTCAGCGGGCAGTGCGCTGGCGAGTTCGCCGATCATGAACGCGGTCGGCAGGCTCCAAAGAAGCGGGGTCAGAAGCAGGATGAGAATCCCTTTGCCATACCCGGCACCGTGCACGATGTCCTCGGTGCCGTAGGTTCCACCGGAGACCATAAAGAAGGTCGCGGCGACCAGGGGCCAAAGGGTGAGGCGAATGGATTTCTTGCGGGGGACGACGCTGAGCGAAGGTTGCGAAAGGTTAGAGGTTGCGGTAGCTGTTGCCAATTTCTATGGCTTCCTCCTCAGGCGACTCACTCTCACCACCGCGTCTCCGGAGTTTCGGAAAAACGACGTTCTGTTCGCGGCTCCCAGGGTG
>WNFA01000597.1_pt1 | contig 28788 bp, 23 predicted proteins | sample 5400481 | NCBI WGS metagenome assembly WNFA01 (sample SAMN13153340, study PRJNA577476) | soil metagenome | isolation source: 120 cm saprolite under Douglas fir tree site 2 hole 1 replicate 2 | place: USA:California | collected 2015-04-18 | reverse complement strand
GGCACGATGTTTCGCGTTGAGACGACGACTTCATCTGCCCACGTGCCCTGCTCGTAGGTGGGAAGAATCAAGACTCGCTTGCCCCGCAGGGCAACATCAACTTTCGATCCAATCTTGGTGACTCGGCCGACACCCTCCGCGCCTACCGAGGATGGGAAGGCCGGCTGGACGCCGTATTTGCCGCTTACGAACAGAAAGTCCGATGGATTGACGGGGGCCGCTTCCATGGAGATGAGAACTTCCTCCGGGCCGAGAGCCGGTTCGGAGACGGTGTTGAGTTCGATTACATCTGAAGGTTCGCCGTGAGCTGTGAGTTGCAACTGCCGCATAAGAAACTCCTTTCGTTCGAGACAGTTTACGCGTTGTATGGATTATTGTTATAATCCATTTACAGGATTAGATTCGTAATCCTGATTTAGTTGCAGTTTATTTTTGTGGAGGGACACATGGGCTATTCCAAAGCTCAAAAAGCGAGAACTCATAAGCGCATCGTTGCCATTGCCTCCAGGAGATTCCGCGAAAAGGGCCTTGCGGGGTTCGGAATTGCGGAGCTGATGAATGAGGCGGGGCTTACCGTAGGCGGCTTCTACAAGCACTTCGATTCGCGCGACGACTTAGTGACCGAAGCGGTCAACTCTGCATTCGGCGGTTGGAAGCGTCGAGTGGATGCTGCCAAATCCAGCGGGCCACCTGTGTCCTATGAAAAGCTGATTGACGAGTATCTGAACGAAGCGCACCGCGATAATCCGGGCACGGGCTGTGCCTTCAGCGCGTTGGCGCCGGAGATCGCACGCAGCGATAAGCGGACGCGTGCGCTTACCTCCGAACAGGTCCGGAACGACATTCAGTTGATTGCCGCTTTGCGTCCAGCCAAAGACAAGCGTACGGCAAGATCGAGAGCGATTTTGACTTTCAGTACGCTCGTCGGGGCGATGGCTCTGGCGCGCGCGGTATCGGACGAGGCGCTTTCGCGCGAGATCCTGAAGACGGTGTCAGAGCTTCTGAAGGATTCAGCCGGGTGCGCCTCGATAAGAGCGAAGGCGCTAAAGCGCGGCATCTTTTTGGAGCGTTAGCGGCACGACTGAAGTCGTGCCCTTCCCGAAACCAGCTCGAATCGAAGGGAAGTCATCGGCGAGGGCAGGATGCCGGCGCTACCTGTCGATTGCTTCTTTTCTTTCCACCGTCTTAATATCCAGGCTTCTCCACAGGTACCAGCACGCGATCGAGCGATAGGGTGCCCAAGGTTTAGCGATCTTAATCATCACCGCGGGCTTGGGCCATTTACGTTTCTTGTAGTGCTTCTTGATGGCAGCCTGCACGCCGTAATCGCCGGTCGGGAGAATATCCGGACGCCGCAACGTGAACATCAGGAACATGTGCGCCGTCCAGACGCCGACGCCCTTGACCTGGGTCAGATGCGCGATCACTTCTTCTTCCGGTAAATCCTGCATGCGCTCGAACTCCAGCAGGCCGGCCTTGGTCTTTTCGGAGAGATCGCGCAGATATGCCGTTTTCTGGCGAGACAGCCCGACGCCGCGCATTTCGGCATCGGTGAGTTTGAGAATGCCCTTCGGCGTCAGGGGATCGCCGGCGAGAGCGGTGAATCGATTGAAGATGGTCACGGCCGCTTTGCCGTTCAACTGCTGATAGAGGATCGCCTCGGCCAGGGCGTGAAACGTGGGCTCGCCATACTGCATGCGGAATGGACCGATACTCTCGATGATTGCCGCCATCACGGGGTCGGATTTCTTCAGGTGGCTGATCGCCAGATGATGGTTCGCTTTGCGCATCGTAGTTGGCGCCTCGGTAGCTCCTCGCTGGATGGGGAACAAGTTTAGCACATAGGCGAACAAATGGCGAATTTGCTCGGTGGAACGCCCGTCTCTCCACCGAGCAACTCGCGAATTACGACGGAAAATGGAAGTGCACGTCGTGCCTGGAGGCGACTGGCGTGCCGTCGAGCGTCGCGGGCTGGTAGTGCCAGCGGCGCAGGGTGGCCTCGATCTTTTCGTCGATGCCGTGGCCGATCGCCTGCACAATTTTGGTTTCGACGACGTTGCCCTGGGAGTCGATCGTGACTTCAATGACGACGTCGCCCTGCAGGTCCCGGGGAAGCTCGGCGCGCGCTACGGGAGGATCTGGATACACGACTGGATAGGCGACGTGGACTTCATGGCCGGTGATCGGTCCGTCAATCATAGTTATAGCGCCCAGCGGAGATCCGGCGCGGGTATTATGATCACCCGCTTCCGCGTCGGCAATTGCAAGGACCTGTTGGGGTTCTGGTGCAGGCTTTGGCGGCTGGGACTGCAGGCGCGGCTTGCTCACCCGCGCCGGGAACAGCAATTTGGCCGCGTCTGGCGGCTTGTCATCATTATTGGCGCCCGATGGAAGGTAAACCAGTTTGTAGGTGTGGGCGCCGTCTCCATAGGCAAGCCAGGCGGGGCTCAGGTCGATCACTCGGGGATTATGGAACACGAGCACGGCCAAGACCGCCAGGTGCGCGGTGACCGACACTCCAACCGCCCGATGGCGACGGAATACCGAACTCGTGGGCCGGAGAGTCGTGAACACGCACTTACTACCTTACCTGATTGACGTGCCAAGAGAGAAAGGGTCTTGAAGTGATTTTCGGTAGAGACGCGGCTTGTCGCTTCTCCGGCGCCGGGGGAGACGGGGCAAGCCCCGTCTCTACTTAGCGCCAGCCTGCTGCTCGGCCATGTCACCGATTACGGGCAGCTTGAACATCTGTCCCTGATACGCCTTGAGCGCCAGAATCAGCCAGATCACAAACCCGGCCAGACTGATCAGTGGCCACAGCAGCACTGTTGCCCAGCCAAGGAATGGGATATGAGCAATGAATGCCATGCCGATCCCGAGCACCGTCCAGGCGATAAAAAAGAAAATGGATTGAAAGGCATGGAAGCGGACGAAGCGCTTGCGGTTGAACGGCTCCAGTACCAGAAACACAATTGCGGGGAGGATGGTCACGTAGGCCAGCGCGCCCGCCACGTTATCGGTGAGTCCGGCGGCCGCGGGTGAGCCCGCGCTCACGCCTCGCCCTGCGCCGCCAGCACACTTCGGACAGCTTGCTCCATCCGCGATCTGTGTTCCACAGGTTGGGCAAAAAGCCACAGGGGCCTCCTTTGATAGACGACAGGCAAGTTATCAGAACGCTCGCCGGGGCGCAACGGCGACGGGCCGGCATGTGAGAGATCCACCGATTTCTTCGTCTTCCCGCGTTTGTAGGCGGCGCCATCAGGGCGAAATGAAGGGCGCGCGCGATGATGATGATCGCTGGTTGGCCGCCATTATTCGGCGACGATTGATTGGCCGGCATCGGGGAACAAATTCAGGAGCCATGTTACGGCAGCGGTGTCCGACCGCTTCAGGGTGTCGCTTTCCCCAAAAATCGCGCCACTCGAAAGCAATCGGACACCTCACCGCGTCCTGCGCCACTTGGGGAGATCCAGGAAACGTGGCGCCGGGCAAACTGGTTCATCTTGTCTCACAAGATGTCGTCGCGCGAGATCAGGAGCTTTCCGGCATTGAATCGTTCACTTCGATCGCCTCCAAAACGGCGGCAATCGCGTACCGCTCCTCGATCGGATCCACAAAACCGCACGACAGGATCGCGCTGGAGATGAGTTCACAGAGTTCGGTTTTCGGCAATTCTTCCAATCCCGCCACGGATTCGTCGAGCTCGTGCAGCATGAGCAGCAACCGGGCCACTCTTTCATCCGTGATGCGAACTCTCAAATCGGCGAAAGCCGGGTTGACCTCAGGGGTTGGCCACATGCGTTCGGTGGAGGGATCTAGGAACAGCTTATTTATTTTGTCCATCGGTGCCCCTTTGCTCTGCGCTCGCATGAATGCGGCGGTGATTGCGTCTGTCCATGTTGGGGTTTATCGCCTGGCAGAGCCGCACCATGGAACAGGGAAAAGAGCTCCATAGCGGATTCGCCAATTTTGCCGGGGAGCGGTGCAGCGTTCCTGATACTGCGCGCACGGGATCGTGCGATTGATCAGTGCCCCTGGGGCAACGCGAGGTCATCAGTCTGGAGTGCGGATACTTTTCAGATCAGAAACGTGCAGAGGAGATCCTGAAGAGAATGGGGATCACGACGCACAAGCGTGTCGGCTGATTTCCACTCGAGTGCTTGAGAGCTGACTCCGCGCCGTGCTTCCCAAACTTGCCTGGGCAGAATGACTGGAGCGACAGCGGGACGGACAAACCTGACGCCAGGGACAACAGGAGCCGCCTGATTTACAGGGGTGTCAACTTCATTATAGGAAGTCTCAGGGAGGTCAGGTTGCGGGATCGCGGAAACGCATACCACGGCGCTTAGTAGGAACAAAACAAGTGTCCAAACTCCTCGCCTCACCACAGGCCCCCGAGACTGTAACAATAGCCGTGGCAGCACGGGTTGTCAAAGGATTACGATCACGAATTACGATCACCGATAGTAGTGGCCTCGGACCACATTGTTGCGAGTCGTAACAAAGTAAGCTTCCATGTCCCTGGCGCGAGAAAAGGATTGGGTGCAGCCGTCGTCTTTGCCCGCCGGCCACGTTCCAACTATCATTTCAACTACTGGATTCTAAATCCGACGGAGCGTGGAAAGCGCCTCCGCTACTTTATTTCTTTTGAAAGGCAGTAATGATCACTATTGTTTCGGGACTGCCGCGTTCGGGCACATCGCTGATGATGCAGATGCTCGATGCAGGCGGTCTGCCGGCTCTCTCCGACGGCGAGCGCCAAGCCGACACCGACAACCCCAAGGGCTACCTAGAGTGGGAGCGCATCAAGCAGCTTCCGAAAGATCCAAGTCTGATTGCTGAAGCCGAAGGCAAAGTGGTGAAGGTCATCTCGCAACTGATTCTGTCGCTGCCATCGGGCCACGAATACCGCGTCATCCTCATGCAGCGTCCGCTACCCGAGGTGCTGAAGTCGCAGGACGAAATGCTGCGACGCCGCAACGCGGATTCGAATGCCGACACATCCGCGATCGAAGAGGCCTTTCAGCGCCACCTGATCGAGGTGAATAAGTGGCTCGCGGGTAAGTCGAATGTGCAGGTCTCGCGAGTACACTATCATCGCGTGCTGCGGGAACCGAAGGCTGTTGCCGGCAAAATCGCCGCGTTCTTGGGAGTCCCGCTCGACATCGAAGCCATGGTCCGGCAAGTGGATGGAAGCCTGTATCGCAATCGCATGAAGTAGAGCGGCGGCATGGAAGGGAGCGTCGGCCACCGCGGCCAATGTTTGAGGTCGCAAATTGCGACCTCAAAGCAGCGCATTCGGAGGAGACAATTCCCGTATTCTGTCGGCGAAAATCCCTCCTCGCGGCCAGCATCTGAGGTGAGCGGACAAAGCGCGCACCACAAAAACGCGCATTTCTACTGCCTGTTTTGAGGTTCAGCGCCGTCGCTGTCATGGTGGCACGAGTTTGTTGAAGGCGCCTGGCAGAGAGCGTCGGCCACCGCGGCCAATGTTTGAGGTCGCAAATTGCGACCTCAAAGCAGCGCATTCGCGGGGGTGAAATCCGAAGGAAACAACTCCCGGTTGCACTGGAATTGAGATGGCGACTACCCCGCCCGGGTGTGCGGAAGGGCGAATCCGATCTTCCTTCGGCGACGGCGGGCCGGGTTCATTAGGCTCTTGATGACCATAATGATTTCCTGGATCGTGCCGTCGTGCGTTTCCAGATGCTCTTCCAATTCTTCTATCCTGACGGCGAGTTCTTTGTTAGCGGCTAACGCTTCACGCAAGCGGACAAACGCGCGCACCACAAAAACGCTCATTTCCACTGCCTGTTCAGAGTTAAGCACCGTCGCTGCCATGATTGCGCCGTGTTCGGTGAAGGCATATGGCAGAGACCGCCGTCCACCGCGGCCAATCTTTGAGGTCGCAAATTGCGACCTCAAAGATTTGTTCTCTCGGGGAGTGAGCTGAAACATGAAATCCGCGGGGAATCTTTTGCGGTTGCGTTTCGCTTGTTCATTCAAACGCTTCACGGACACGTTGTAGAGTTCCGCTAGCGCGGTGTCAAGAATGACCCTCTCGTGTCGCAGAATCATGATCCGAAGATCGATTGAGACTGCAGCCGTCCTTTTTCGGATGGCAAGTGTGTGCTGCTCTCGTTTAGGTTTCGGCGAACGGATTTGCATCCTGTCATCGTAGCGGTCGCAGCCAGCCCAGCGCTGTGACCAATGGGCACTTCGAATGTGATGAAAAACGAAGCGCACGCGTGCGGCGCCCAGCCGGAGAGGTGCCCCAGCCCGAGAGCAACAAGAAAATTACGTGACACTCACTTCGGTATAGGTTCCGTACACCTGCCGCAACGCTTCGCAGATTTCGCCAACCGTGGCGTAGGCGCGGACGGCATCGACTATGTAGGGCATGGTGTTGGCGTCGGAAATATTGCCGTTGGCGCCCGCGGTAGGAGTCTCGGCCGCGGCCCGCTTTAGCGCATCGAGGCAGCGCTGGACTTCTTCGTTCGAGCGGCGCGCCCGCAGGGCTTTGAGTTTCGCTTCCTGAGTGCGGGCTACCGATTCGCCGATGTAGAGAATGTTAGGCGACTCTTCTTCGATGACGAAATCATTTACGCCGACCGTGATCTTCTCGTTCGCTTCAACCGCGCGCTGATATTGGTAACTGGCCTCGGCAATTTCTTTCTGGGGATATCCGCGCTCGATGGCCTTGACCATGCCTCCCATCTGGTCGAGTTTTTGAAAGTAATCGAAGGCGCCGTTTTCCATGTCCAGGGTTTGCTTCTCGACGAAGTAGCTGCCGCCGAGCGGATCTACGGTCTGGGCTGCGCCCGATTCGAAGGCTATGATCTGTTGGGTCCGCAGCGCGATGCGCGCGGCTTCTTCGGTTGGCAGGGCGAGCGCTTCGTCGTAAGCGTCGGTGTGCAGCGACTGCGTGCCGCCGAGCACCGCCGCCAGTGCCTGCAGGGCGACGCGGGCGATGTTGTTCATTGGTTGCTGAGCGGGCAGCGAGACGCCGGCGGTCTGGGTGTGGAATCGCATCAGACGTGTGCGATCGTTTTTTGCGCCGAAACGGTCCTTCATCAGGCGATACCAGATCTTGCGCGCGGCGCGATATTTTGCAATCTCTTCGAAAAAATCGTTGTGCGCGTTGAAAAAGAAGCTGAGGCGCGGTCCGAAGTCGTCGACGTCGAGGCCGCGTCGGCGCGCCCACTCGACGTATTCGACGCCGTCGTAGATGGTGAACGCGAGTTCCTGCAGCGCGGTCGATCCGGCTTCGCGAATGTGGTAGCCGCTGATCGAGATAGTGTTGAAGCGTGGCGTAAACTTCGACCCGAACTCAAAGGTGTCAATCACCAGGCGCATCGAGGGCGCGGGCGGATAGATGTACTCCTTTTGCGCGATGTACTCCTTCAGGATGTCGTTCTGCAGCGTGCCGGAGATCTTCTTCCAGTCGGCGCCTTGTTTTTTCGCCACGACCAGGTACATCGCCCAAAGCACGCTGGCCGGTGAATTGATGGTCATTGATGTGGTGATTTTTTCGAGGGGGATGCCGTCGAACAGAATCTCCATATCCTCGAGCGAATCGATGGCCACGCCGCACTTACCGACTTCGCCTTCGCTGGCCGGGTGGTCGGAGTCGTAGCCCATGAGCGTGGGCAGATCGAAGGCAACGGAGAGGCCGCCGCCGCCGTGTTCGAGAAGATATTTGTAGCGCTGGTTCGTTTCTTCGGGCGAGGCGAAGCCGGAGAACATGCGCATGGTCCAGAGCTTGCCGCGGTAGCCGGTCGCGTGAATGCCGCGCGTGTAGGGCGGCTGGCCGGGATAGCCGAGGTATTGCTCGTAATTCCAATCGGAGGGGAGATCCGCCTGCGTGTAAAGGCGGCGAATCGGAGCATTCGAGATCGTGCTGAAACGGGCGTGGCCGTGCTCGTCGAGGTTGGTGCCGGTGGGAGCACCGATCGGTTTTTCGGGAGCCTTGTCGAGCGTGGGCGCCAGAGTTTTCTCTGCCCATTGTTTTTCAGACTCAGCAGGGTGACGGCCGTCAAAGACATCGGAAATCGGGCTGTCGGCGACGGTCTTGTGCAGATCGGCTTTCGGTTTGTTCTCGGGCATTCAGTTCCCCACGTCAGTTCCTACTACGACTCTGATGATAGAAGAGGATCGTCATGCCGCAAAATGGCGCGACCGACCGAGCGGTTGGTAAATTGGTAAAGGTGAAGGAAACAATCTTCACCACAGGGGACACGGAGGACACAGAGGGGCACAGGGTAAACGCTCCCTTGACGCCGCTTTTCGCGCGCACCTATTCTTGACCTTCTTCCAGCGGAGGAGATTCTGAAAGCGTTCCGGCGGCTCCTGCAGCGTACTCCGGTGTACGGCGCGTACAAGGCGCTTGGCCACTATCCCGACTACTGGTATTGGATACTCCGCGGGCGGCCGTTGCGATCTCCACACCTGTTGAAACAGAAAGTCGTGCGCGAATACGGAGAGAAATTTGAGCTGAAGACCCTGGTCGAGACCGGAACCTACTACGGCGAGATGGTCGCCGCGATGAAGGGCCGTTTCGCTCGCATCTATTCCATCGAATACGTCCCAGCGCTCGCGGAGCGGGCAACGCGCAAATTCGCGCGCGACGAGCACGTCCGAATTTTCTGCGGAGATAGCCGCGTTGTCATGCCCGAAGTGCTCGCGTTATTGAGAGGCCCGGCACTGTTCTGGCTGGATGCCGGTTACTACGGCTGGGTGGGCAAGCAAGGCGATCAGCAGCGGCTTTCAGCGGAACTCGAGATGATTCTGAGCCACCCGCATCCGCACGTGATTTTGCTCGACGACGCACGTGGACTTACGGGCCGGGACGGAATTCCTTCGGTCGGCGATGTGAAGGCTTATGTGGAGTCGAAGTTTCCGCAGCGGTCGGTGGAAGTGAAGTTCGACATTATGCGCATCACGCTGCGGACTTAACGGACTCTGCCTGAGACGCGGCAAGCCGCGTCTCTACGTTGATTATTTACGACGATACTTTCTTGCGAGCAAGTTCCCACGCCTTCGCATATTTCCACGATACATAGACGGCATGGTAGAGATGCAGGAGCAAGCCTTCGCGGCCGTCAAGAAATCCGAGGCGTAAGAAGTAGTTGTAGATGAACGTTGCCAGCGGGCGCAGCACGATGTTGAAGAGACTGAAGCCGCGGCGGCCGCTGGCGACCGCCATCTCCGCGCCGAGGGACGAGTAGCGGTTCATGTGGTCGATATAGTCGGCGAGCGTGGGATAGGAGTGGTGAAGGATCGCACCCGATTTCAATCTCGCCGTGTATCCGTCAGCTTTAAGCGTTTCGTGGACGGCGCGTTCTTCGAACCGACCGTAACCGCGACGAAAGAGACGTAATTTTGGGTCGGGCCAAAAGCCGCCGTGTTTGATCCAGCGGCCAAGGAAGAAGTTCTTGCGTCGAAACCAATACCCACTCAGCGCGAGCGGGATATTTTCCGCATTGTTTGGGGGATTGATGTCGAATGCTTCCTCGTACGCCATTACCATTTCCACCGTTTCCAGCGAGTCACCACCTTCGGCACGGACCAAATTGTGCAGTTCCGTTTCGGTGAAGCCGGCGGGTTTTGAAATGAGCAAATGGACTGCACTCGCGGTGCCTGATTCCAGCGATTCATCCGCATCCAAACTCAGAATCCAATCTCCCTCCGCCTTGTCGATGGCGGAATTCTTCTGGGCAGCATAGCCCTTCCACTCTTCGATGAAGATTTTTGCGCCGAAGGATTTCGCGATCTCGACGGTGCGGTCGGTTGAGCCGGAATCGACGACGATGATCTCGCCTTTGCCTTCGGCAATTAGCGGCTGCACGCTGGTGAGCGTGCGTCCGATGTTGACTTCTTCATTGTGAGTGATGATGACGACGGAGAGGATCACGTGGGGCTCCTGCCCCTGCCAGCAAGAGCCTGCCGAGCTACGCTCGGCTTGGACGGGCGAGGGCGCCCGTCCCCACACGAGCTGAGAGCCTGCCGAGCTACGCTCGGGTTGGACGGGCGAGGGCGCCCGTCCCGACACGAGCTGAGAGACCTGCCGCGCTGCGCTCGGCTTGGACGGGCGGGGGCGCCCGTCCCCACACGAACCTTCTCTACACTAACCTTGCCGATGGCCGAGAGCTTCACGCTGAGAGGATACGCGAGAGGCGGCACGCAGCAAAAGAAAAACGCCGCAAAAGGGAACGGCGGGCGGGGACGCCCGGCGCTCCATCGCTGATAGTTTCAGGCGCTACTGTTGCGGTTGGCCCGGAGGTGGCGCGGGAGGGTTCGACGGCATTGGCTGGTCGGTGCGCCGCTCCACCACGTGCGGGATAGTCGGTGCGTGCGTGACCTCGCCCCGTTCGGCCTCGGCAATCTGAATCCCGGCGTGATCGAGCAGGAGACCGATTGCCCGATCCAATTCGACTTCTGCTTTTTCGTACGCGGCTTGGGCGGAGACGAGCGTGACTTCGGCCTGGGTCATGGCTGCCTGGTTCTGCAACACCAGCGTTGAGGTGGACGCGCCGAGCGCGTATTTCTTTTGTTCGGCGTCAAGAGACTGGCGCCCCAGATCCAAGGCGGCCTGGGCGGAAGCGACGCTGGCGCGATTCTGCCGCACTCCGAACTGCGCGTTGCGCACCTCGATGCGAATTTGATTTTCAATCTGCTGGATGCGCAACTGGGCTTGCCGGTATTCGAATTCCGAGCGAACTTGCGTAGCCTGAGCGGCGCGGTTGCGGAGCGGGATGTTGATGGTGATGCCCGCGCCCTTGTCGGGAGCGGTCGAATTGACCAATTGATTCAAAGTATCGGTGTAGGAGGTGGTGGGGAATAAGGACGTGCATGATGGAGGTTTGGTCTGCAGACAGTTGGCCAACGGATTCTGCATTCCACCAAGACCGCTGCCACCGTAGTATGCGAACAGATCAACGCTGGGCAGCAGAGCGCTGCGAACGGCCTTGTTGCTGATCTCGGTATTGGAAAGGTTGATGCGTGCTTCCGCCAGCTCGGGACGATGACCAAGCGCATCATTCACCAGGTCCTGCGTAGGGATAACCGCTTCCTGCGCGGGCAAGTCCATGGTCGAGGTAGGAATTACCTCGGCGTCGGCCAATACCGGGTCGACGAGCGTGCGGCTGAGCGCATTCTTCATGAGAAGTTGTTGGAGCTCAAGATTGGTCAGCGCCAGGGTCAGGGTTTGCTGGTTGGTGGCGACTGTACTCTGCGCCCGGACCACTTCAATCGGCGCGAGGGTCCCGATTTGCACCTGCTTCTGGGTGTCGGAGAGGGTTTTCTGAGCGAAAGCCAGCTGCTCCTTCTGCACCCTGACGTTCTCGTAGGCGAATACCAAGTCCCAATACATGTTTTCGATCTGGTCGACGGTGCTGGTGATTTGCAGGCGGAAGGCCACATCGGAGATTTCACGATTGTTCTTGGCGATCTGAATGAAGCGAGTGTTTGGGGCAAATCCGAAGCCCTGCAACAGGTGCTGCGTCATCTGAAACCTGAAACTGGAATTCAGAGCAGGGGACTCGTTTGTGAACGGGCTGTTCGAGGTTATCCGGTTATTGTCAAAGCCGACCGCCAGATTCGTGCCCCATTGGAATCCCTGGGTGTAAGCGAAATTGCCGGTCCCCGTGTTCTGAACGTTGCCACAAAAAGGGCTGGAGCAAGCGATTTTGAGGTGATCGATCTGCAACGTTCCCGTAAGTATCGGATCGAAGCTGGTAATCAGCGGACCGCTGCCGAGCGTCGATACGACCAGGCCGCCCGTGCCTGTGCCAGCGCCGCCGGCCGCGACAGAGGTGCCGCCCTGGCCCGATCCCACCTGCGTGCCGAGTCCGCCTACGCCGCCGCCGGGTGTGTTCTGAACGACGCCGCTGTTGACACCGAGAATCGCGGAGCCGGCTTTGGCGCGCCATACGTCGGTATCCGCAATATTCAGGTTGTAGCGGGCGATCGCGATATCGAGATTGTTTTCGAGCGCCAGCGCGACCGCGTCGTTCATCGAGATATAAAGTTTGCCATCGTGCAGGAGCTGGTCGATGCGCGGCGTGTTGGCCACGTTCGGCGGCGCTACGTGGCGCGCAGTGTATGGACCAAGCGGGTTGGGGAAGGCCGACCGCGGTTTCGAGTACTCCTTCACATCAAACGGCTGCGACTTTGACGGCACGGCCTGCTGGGCCGGCATCTGCGCCGACGGCGCGCTGGGCACCTGTGAGGCATCCTGCGCCCACCCGGCAGGTACCATACTGGCGGCAAGAAAAATGGCGGCGGCACGTTGAAGCGCAGTCAATACTGTGGAACGTTGCATTCGCATCATCTCCATTGCTCAAACTTAAGCGATTAGGCTCGAGAGGTAGTGGCTCACACTTTTTCCAACTGTTTGCTAGTACGTAGAACGACGGGCAAGAGTTCCTTGCAATCTTTTCCTTGCAGTCCTCAGTTTCTTGCAACGCTGGGCAAAAGCAATTTTTTCCATTGATCGTAAGTGAAATAGTATAGCTGACGGCCACCGCATGCTCCGTAACCGCGGCGGTAAAGCTTTGTAAACAGTTACGATGATGCTCAGGCAGCTTAGGACTCGAAAAAGAATGTGCGTAATCTCAGACTGATCCTTGCTTATGATGGCGCCGATCTTGCCGGCTGGCAGGTGCAGCCCGGCCGGACTACCGTTCAAGGCGCGCTGGCCTCAGCCATTGGACGGTTGAGCGGGGAAAATGTACTGCCCCAGGGTTCCGGCCGCACTGACGCGGGCGTGCATGCGCTGGCCCAGGTGGCGAGTTTTGCTACCGCATCGACGATTCCCACCGAAAACTGGATGAAGGCTCTGAACGACATTCTTCCGCCTTCGATCCGGGTGTTGGAGGTGACCGAGGCCGCGTCCGAGTTCCACGCACGCAAGTCAGCGCACGCCAAGACGTATCGCTATCGCATTCACCGTGGAGCGATCTGTCCGCCGTTTCTGGCGCGGTATGTGTGGCATTACCCTTATCCGCTGGAGGAATCGGCGATGGTTGCAGCCGCTCGCGTGGTTGTGGGCGAGCACGATTTCACGTCGTTCGCGGCGGTGGATCCGGAGCGGGTGGAACGGATGGCGGCTGGCGAGAATGTTCACACCACTGACGTTCGCCCGACAAATATCCGGACGATCTTCGCTTCCAGTTGGACGCGCGAAGGCGACGAACTGATCTATACCATCCGCGGCAACGGATTTCTTCATCACATGGTGCGGAACCTGGTCGGCACATTCTTGCTGGCGGGGAAGGGAACGGTGAGCCTGGAAGACTTGCGCCGCATCCTCGACGCGCGCGATCGCACCGCGGCGGGAGCGACTGCGCCTGCCAGCGGACTCTACTTAGTTGAGGTGGAGTACTAGTGTGGCGCGGACACTCTTGTCCGCGACACAGCGCGATAGCTGCGAGCACGCGGACAGGAGTGTCCGCGCCACACGTGCAATTCGCAAAAGAATAAGACTCTGGCGCAGCCGTTCCGTCACGGGTAGACTTCTTCGCAGATGGCTATCAACGTCGAATTCGCAGTGTCCCGCATCGCCTCCGTGAACCCGGCGACGGGCGAAGTTCTGGGCGAACTGGACAGTGCCGGTCCGACCGAAGTGCGCGCCGCGGTGGCCCGCGCTCGTGCCGCTCAGCCGGATTGGAACGCCTGGGGCATCCGCAATCGCGTGCGGGTATTGCGCCGTTTCCAGCAAATTCTTCTTGCGCGCAAGACCGACATCGCGCGGCGCATCACGCAGGAAGCAGGCAAGCCCGTGGTCGAAGCGCTCGTCACCGAAGTTCTGGTCGTGCTCGACGCGGCGCGGTTCCTGATCGACAACGCATACGCGATCCTGCGCGAAGAAAAGCTCGCGCACGGGAATCTCGCGCTCAAAACCAAGTCAGGGCGCATTCTGCACGAGCCCTATGGCGTGGTTGGAATCATCTCGCCGTGGAATTATCCTTTCTCGATTCCGGCGACTGAGGCTATGGCGGCCCTGGTTGCGGGCAATGCCGTCGTGCTCAAGCCCTCCGAGTTGACGCCGCTGATTGCACTCGAACTACAAGCGCTGTTGCGCGAGGCCGGAGTTCCCGACGACATTTTTCAAGTCCTGCCAGGCGAAGGCTCGACCGGGGCGGCGTTGGTCGGAAGCGACATCGACAAATTGGTCTTTACCGGCAGCGTCGCCACGGGCCGCAGAATCGCGCAGGTCGCCGCCGAACGCCTGCTTCCGGTGATACTCGAACTGGGTGGCAAGGATCCCATGCTTGTCCTCGAAGACGCCGACGTCGATGTCGCATCGAGCGGCGCCGTCTGGGGAGCTTTCGTGAACGCCGGGCAGACCTGCTTGTCGGTCGAGCGCTGCTACGTGCATCGGAGTTTATATCCCGCATTCTTAGAAGCCTGCTCCGAGAAGGCGCGCAAGCTGCGCGTGGGAAATGGCCTGGACCCAGCCACGGAAATTGGTCCTATGATCCACGAACGGCAAGTGCGTGTGGTGGAATCGCATGTGGAGGATGCGAAGCAGCGGGGCGCCCGTGTGCTGGCGGGAGGCGCGCGGCTGCGCGAGCTAGGCCCAACATTTTTTGCGCCAACCGTTCTGGCCGATGTCGATCACAGCATGCGCGTGATGCAGAAAGACGAAGAGACTTTCGGTCCGGTGCTGCCGATTGCGCCGTTCCGCGATGATGCCGAGGCCGTGCGCCTGGCCAACGATTCCGACTACGGATTAGCCGCCAGCGTTTGGACGCGCGATCGCGCCCGCGGCGAGCGACTGGCGCTCCAGATTAACGCCGGCACAGTCATGGTGAACGACGCCGTGTCATGTTTCAGCATCAGCGAAGCTCCACACGGCGGCGTGAAGTCGAGTGGCCTGGGGCGAACGCATGGACGTTGGGGGCTGGAAGAAATGGTGCGCGTGAAGTATCTCGACAGCGACCTGCTTCCGCGCATGAAAAAAATCTGGTGGTTCGGCTACGGTAAAGGATTCACCGGCGAGATGGAAGGCTTCCTTGACCTGCTGTATGCGCGGCCGCTGCGAGAGAAGCTCAAGGCCGGCATGCGCGCGGCGGGAGCGCTGTGGCGGAGAAAACTTTGAAATTGTTGTCATCCCGAGCGAAGCGAGGGATCTGCAGTGTTCTCTGCCCGCTGCCAACTGCAGATCCCTCGCTGCGCTCGGGATGACAAGGATGTAGATTTAAAGGTAAATCGAACTGACAACAAACTAAACTAATCATGACCGACAACCGCGCCTTCCTACGCCACACCCTAGCTACCCTCGCCTATCGTGGAGCGAAAGCCATCCGCAACGCAGGGCCGAGCTTTGCGGATTACAGTTGCGGCGAAACTTCGCGCACGCCGGTAAGAATCCTCGCCCACATCGGCGACCTGATGGACTGGGCTCTCACCATGTCCGAAGGCCACCGCGAGTGGAAGGATTCCTTGCCGCTTCCGTGGGACAAAGACTCTGATAGCTCATAGTTTCCAGAACAGCTTTCAGCGGTGTGGGACTCGTCCTTCGGACACAGTACGTCGTCGAGCTTTTCGAAGAAGCCGGAATCATCAAGGCATCTCATCACATCTGGCGTGATTGAGGCGATCAAGTCGGGATCTGGGCCAGCTCCCATGCGGGGAAAATACCATTTGGAATCCAGTAGCACAAGGGCGCAAATTCCGGAAGCCGTCCGCCAAAAAGCAACCAGCCCCGGAGCAAAACCTCCGGGGCTGGCAGGTCGTCTTCCTCTTACGTGGTGTTAGTCGCTAGCCAGCACAGGCTCCTGCGGCACCAGATGCTCCACATTGATGCCGAGCCCCTCAGCCACTCCGTGTCCATAAGCCGGGTCTGCTTTCAGGAAGTGTCCAATCTGTTTTTCCTGAATGTGCTTGGGCGCGTTCCCCAAGCTCCCGACGACATTGCTGATTAATCGCTTCTTCGCATCCGGCTTCATCAGGCGGAGGAGATTCCCGGCCACAAGACACTGTTCGAGAAATCTATCGGGCAGGACGTTTCGGGATGAGGAAGGCGGAATCAGCGCGGTAGTGCTCCCATGGGTCTCTGATCTGCCCACGGATAGAGGCTTAGGCGAACGGTCGTTGCTAAGTTAGGAAGCGCGAGCGAGGACCCTGATGGTCTTATCGATTCCAGAACTCGACGAAAGCTTCCAGGCCACTCGGCGACTTCAGCGCCTAGCAGAATCAGAGGGGGCGCGATCCCGCCCGCGCGAGCCAAGAAAAGCGCCACCCCTGTTCTTGCTGATCCAAACCACAGAAACGGGTCTTGACCGCTCTCGTTTCCGCCGAGGTCAGGCGACGTCGAAGCGATCGTGGTCCATCACCTTAGTCCACGCGGCCACGAAATCTTTCACAAACTTTTCCTTGGAGTCCGTGCACGCATAGACTTCCGCGAGGGCACGCAGTTGCGAGTGCGAACCGAAGATCAGGTCGACACGGGTGCCGATCCACTTGAGCTCATTCGTCTTCCGATCGCGTCCTTCGTACACGGTTCCAGAGCCATTGGACTCCCTAGACGGCTGCCATTGCGTGCTCATGTCGAGCAGGTTGACGAAGAAGTCGTTCGTCAGCGTCGCTGGCCGCTTGGTGAAGACGCCGTGCGTGGACTTCCCGGCATTTGCACCGAGGACGCGCAGGCCACCGACCAGAACCGTCATCTCCGGCGCCGTCAGCCTCAGCAATTGCGCCCGATCCACCAATAGCTCCTCAGCCGATAGGCGCTGCTTGCCGTGGAGATAGTTGCGGAACCCATCAGCGGCCGGTTCGAGCGGCTCGAAGGATTCGACGTCGGTTTGTTCCTGCGACGCGTCCATGCGGCCCGGCGTGAAGGGGACTTTCACCTTGTGGCCGGCCTTCTTCGCCGCTTCCTCGATGGCTGCGCAGCCGCCCAGAACGATCAAGTCGGCAAGCGAAACCTTTTTCTTGCTGGACTTTCCTCCAGACTCTGAGCCGTTGAACTCCTTCTGGATCGCCTCCAGCTTCCGCAGGACCTTCGCCAGTTCGGCCGGCTGGTTCACTTCCCAGTCCTTTTGGGGTGCCAGACGAATGCGCGCGCCGTTCGCTCCACCGCGCTTGTCAGAGCCGCGGAATGTGGACGCCGATGCCCATGTAGTCGAGACCAGTTGGGAGATCGACAGTCCGGATTTGAGGATCTTGGCCTTCAGTGCGGCAATTTCTTTCTCCCCGATTAATTTGTGATTCACAGCGGGGATCGGGTCTTGCCACGGCAGGTGCTCTTTCGGAACGAGCGGGCCGAGATAACGCACGATCGGGCCCATGTCGCGGTGCGTCAGCTTGAACCACGCCCGGGCGAACGCGTCTGCGAGCTGGTCCGGATGCTCGTAAAAGCGCCGTGAAATCTTTTCGTAAGCAGGGTCCAACCGCAAGGCGAGGTCGGTGGTCAGCATGGAGGGCGCGTGACGTTTTGAGGGATCGTGCGCATCGGGCACCGTACCATTGCCTGCGCCATTTTTCGGCGTCCACTGATGCGCACCGGCCGGGCTCTTGGTCAGTTCCCATTCGTAGCTGAACAGGTTGGTGAAGAAGTTGTTGCTCCACTTGGTAGGCGTCTGGGTCCAAATGACTTCCAGGCCGCTGCCGATCGCGTCAGCACCAAAACCTTTACCAAATTCATTCTTCCATCCGAGGCCCTGGTCCTGGATGTCCGCAGCTTCTGGTTCGGGGCCCACGTAGTCAGCGGGAATCGCGGCGCCGTGGGTCTTGCCGAACGTGTGACCGCCGGCAATCAGCGCGACTGTTTCTTCGTCGTTCATGGCCATACGGCGAAATGTTTCGCGAATGTCCCTGGCTGCTGCGACGGGATCCGGTTTTCCATTGGGGCCTTCCGGGTTCACGTAAATCAGGCCCATCTGAACCGCGCCGAGAGGATTCTGAAGATCACGATCGCCGCTGTAGCGCTCGTCCGCCAGCCACGTGCCTTCGGGGCCCCAGTTCAGTTCTTCGGGCTCCCACACATCGGCGCGTCCGCCGCCGAAACCAAATGTCTTGAAGCCCATCGATTCGAGGGCGACGTTGCCGGCGAGAATCATCAAGTCAGCCCACGAGATTTTGCGGCCGTATTTCTGCTTGATCGGCCAAAGCAGCCGGCGCGCCTTGTCGAGGTTCACGTTGTCGGGCCAGCTATTGAGCGGTGCGAAGCGCTGCTGGCCCGCTCCGGCGCCGCCGCGGCCATCGCCGATGCGGTAGGTGCCTGCACTGTGCCATGCCATGCGGATGAACAGTCCTCCGTAGTGCCCGAAGTCGGCCGGCCACCAATCCTGCGAGTCGGTCATGAGCGCGTGAAGGTCTTTGATCACAGCATTCAGATCGAGGCTCGTGAATTCCTTGGCGTAGTCGAACCCCTCGCCCATCGGATTGGACAGGTTGGAGTGCTGGTGGAGAACCCGCAGGTCCACTTGATTGGGCCACCAGTCGCGGTTCGTGGGAGCGGAGGCTCCGTGGTTGAACGGGCACTTGGATTCGGTTGACTTGTTTTTGCTCAGGCTCTGATCTTCGGGGGAAACAGTCCCCGATGAAGAGGCAAGTGTGTTTTCCATATGCGTCGGATTTTCCATTTGTTTTTCCTTTGAATTAGTTCAAATAACGTGGATGACTACGAACCGACTGCGGTTCGCACAAAATTAGTTGTCTACGCGCTCGCTTGATTGGTTGTCTAAAACGTATCTACACATCTCCAGACTTAACGGGAAGCGCGCCGCGGAGCGCACTTCGTGCAGAGCCCGCGGAAGATGAGTTCGCATTCGCGAAGGATCCGCTTACCGAGGGAGCCCGGGCCAGGCCTGGGCACGTCATACCATTTAATATCCTCAACATTGCCGCAGCGGTCGCAGATGAAGTGGTGATGCTGCATGCCCTTGGCATCGAAGCGCGCGGCGCGGCCCTCGACGGCCACTTCACGCACCAAGCCGGCCTTCACCAAGTCCCGCAGATTGTTATAAGTCGTAGCCCTTGAAGAACGCGGATCGACGCGATTTACGGCTTCGGAGATTTCCGCAGCCGTGGGATGCCGGTTGTGTTCCAGCAAGAATGCCATTACAGCGTAGCGCTGCGGAGTGCAGCGCAACCCGCTGCCATCGAAGGCTCGTTTAATTGCCTCGGCGTCCATGAACAGTTTAGACTATGTCTAATGTGAGATTCTGTCAAGACTTATGCTTTTGGTTGGCGCTGCGAGCAAAAGGCTGGCGGATGCCGCATTGAGTATCCCCGGACGGATGCGCTCAACGTTGTTAACCGGCGATACCACTCAGAACGTTACCGTTTCTGGCCTTGTTTGGTCCAAAGGCTGGGCGTGAGTAAAATAGCAAAAAGCGGCCTCTGCAAAGGCAGCACAGGAGACTCAATGGCTTCCGGTGAAACAGCGATCGCAATCACAAGCACGATTCCGCAGCTTCCCAAACACAAAGTAAAGATCAAGAAACCGGGACAGCGTTCGTGCAACGAGAAAAACGAAAAAGGCAAGTTCTGCGGCGGACACCTGAAACGCTGGTTCTACGCCGCCGACGTGCTCGAACAGGAATGCGGGGATGTGGAGAAAGCTTGGGGAGCGGACGCCGAAGTGTATCGCTGCGAATTTTGTCAGACGCTGTACCTGCCCAACCCCGAAGATGCGCGTGGGATGAACGTCGCAGGCCCCGGACAATATTCGATTTTCGGTTTTGTTGTTCCCCCTAAGGACGAAAAGAAAACGTAGAAAGGCAGGTGTCAGGTGTCAGGTGTCAGGTCTTAGGCGTCAAAGGAAGATTTTCCCGACACCTGGGACCTGAGACCCGATACCTGAAATGAATGTTTCCGATCTCATCTACGACTGGAATGCTCTCTATCCGAAGTCGCTGCATCCGCCGGGACCGGTGCGCCTGACCGATGAAACGCTGCGCGATGGCTTGCAATCGCCTTCTGTCCGCGATCCGTCCATTGATCAGAAGCTGGAAATCCTGCACCTCATGGAGGCGCTCGGCATTAATACGCTCGACCTCGGCCTTCCCGGAGCCGGCCCGCGCGCGGTCGAACACGTCACGGCGCTGGCGCGCGAAATCGTCGCCCACAAATTGAAAATCACGGCATACTGCGCTGCTCGCACGGTCGAGAACGACATTCGTCCCATCGCCGATATTGTCCAGAAGACCGGCCTCCCCATCGAGGTTGCTGCATTTCTAGGATCGAGTCCGCTCCGCCGCTACACCGAGGGCTGGGATGGCGACTTCCTTCTGCAAACCACCGAAAAGGCCGTCAGATACGCGGTTTCGCTTGGCCTAGAAGTCATGTACGTCACCGAAGACACCACGCGCTGCGATCCGGAAACGGTGAAGCAGCTCAACTCGGCGGCCATCAATTTCGGCGCGCGCTGTCTCGTGCTCTGCGACACCGCCGGACACGCCACGCCCATGGGCGCCGCCGCGCTGGTCAAATTCGTACTCGAAGAAGTGGTCAGGCCATCCGGCGAAAAAATTCGCGTGGAATGGCACGGCCACTGCGACCGAGGATTAGCAATTGCCAACTCGATGGCGGCTTTGGTAGCGGGCGCGGATTGCGTGCACGCGACGGCGCTCGGCATCGGAGAGCGCGTCGGCAACACGCAGATGGACCAGATGCTCGTCAACCTGAAGCTCATGGGCATCGCGCCATGGGATCGTCAGGACCTGACCAAACTCAAACAATACTGCGAGGCCGTCTCCGCCGCCACCGGCGTTCCGATTCCCGCGAACTATCCCGTGGTTGGCGAGGACGCATTTCGCACCGCCACCGGCGTTCACGCCGCTGCTGTCATTAAAGCGTATAAGAAAAAAGATATCGAACTCGCGAATGCCGTTTATTCCGGAGTGCCGTCGCACTACTTCGGCCTTGAACAAATTATCGACATCGGTCCGATGAGCGGGAAATCAAATGTTCTTTTCTGGCTGGAGCGCCGCGGCCTTCCCGCCAGCGACGACGTAGTCGACCGCATCTTCAAGGTCGCCAAATCGAGCGATCACACCCTGAGCGAAGCGGAAATCCTGGAGTGCGTCCAGGCTCAGGATTAATTATCTGCTGTCAGCAATCCCTAAATGAGGGCTACACTCGACATTGGAATGCCGAAACGACGGAAGAAAAATCGAACGAGCGCGATATGGTCGCCGGTTTCCCCGGTAGCGCCTCTGGAAACTCAGCGTGTCGGCCAAGTAACCGCAGGCCTGTTTTCGGCATTCGATTTGTTTTGGAGCGGAATCACAGGCAAGTACAAAGAGGCATGGTACGACCGCGCCTTGCATGTAATCGGAGGGTTACTGATATTGGGAGCCTTTGTCGGCGGTACGATCCTTCTCTTGCTTGAGCATTGGAAGCGTTAGGCAACAGGGGACCTGCGCCTACTCAAAAGTCGGAGCTACGGGCTACCCCACCTCGCTTCTACTCCGGCTCCCTCGCCAGTTCCGGACTCGGCACCGTCTCTCCCTCCAACTCCTTATGCCGCGCCGCCCGCTGTTCATTCAGCATCTGCGTTGCCGATGCCAACTCCTCCCGGCCTTCTTTCTCGCGTCCCATGCGCATCAGCACCTGCCCGCGCAGATACCGCGCGCTGGCGTTCCCGCTATCGAGCCGGATGACCTGATCCAGTTCCGACAGCGACGCCGCATAGTGCCGCCGATGCTCTTCAATCTTCGCGAGGCCCATGTGCGAGTTGATCCGCTGCGGATCGAGTTTCAGCGCGCTGCGATAGTTTTTGGCCGCCTCGGCTTCATTGCCCGCCGTCGACTCCAAACTTCCCAACTGTTCGTAGCTAAACGGCACGTCCGGCTCCAGCACGATGTCCTGGTGAAACTCGTCGCGCGCCCGCTCATAATCCTGTTTGTGCACGTACGCCAGACCCAGATTGAAGTGCACGAACGGCAGCTTCGGATCGGCCTGTGCCGCCGCTTCCAACTCTTTCACCGCATCGTCATACTCTCCGCGATTCAGATGCGCCTTACCCATCAGCAAATGAAATTCTGGAGAACCCTCTCCAATCTCAACCAATCGCGCCGCCGCCTTTTCTTCCAGCGCCGGGTTCTTGGCCTTGTCTGCCGCATGCTCCAGCACGTAGAGATAATTCAGCTGGTCCGACGCTCGTCCCCATAGTGGTTCGAGCGTGGCAACCGCATCCGTCCAGCGATCGTTGAAGAAGTAGCAAAGGCCCAGCAGATAGCGAGCTTGAAAGGAATCCGGCGACTGCTGCACAACCGACTCAAACGGCCGAATCGCCCGCGCGAAATCGTTCTGGCGAAAATAGGCGAGCCCAATATTTAACCGGATTCCCGCAATGTCAGGCTCCAATTTTTCGGCCTTGTGCAGCATTTCGAGAGCCTGCGGCCACTGCTTGCGGCGCATCTTAATCACGCCTAGATTGGCGTAAGCCCCCGCTACTCCGGGATTGATCGCCAGCACCTGCCGGAACGCGCGCTCGGCTTCATCCAGCTTGCCCGCATGCAGCGCGGCTTCTCCGGCTTCAAACAGCTTCTGCGGATCGCGCGCCACCGGCGCCGCCCCGGCCGCTTTTTTCCCCGGCGCCGCGCTCTGGACACTTATCGTATTCGTTACACCACTCGTCGTCCCGCTGGAAAGAAAAAGCAGTAAGAGAAGAACGAAGATCACGCCGATGCTTGACACTCGATTCATCGTCCTGTAGTGTCCGCCAGCAAGAGGCTTAAATTCAAGGAGTCATTAGCCTGCTGAAACATGGAATCCGCCGATTCGAAGCCTACGCGAAGTGCCTCCGCGGCGAAATCCCGCCGGGCGTCAATCTCCGACTCATCCCGCAAACGGCCGCAGCCGGCCGCAGTTACCATCCGCGACGTAGCCGAGCGCAGCGGATTTTCTTCTGCCACCGTCTCCATCGTCCTGAACAACGCGCCGCTCGCGCGCTACATTCCCGACACCACCAAAGGACGCATCCACAAAGCCGCCCAGCATCTCGGCTACCGTCCCAATCTTTTTGCGCGCTCGCTGCGCGGCCGTCGCAGCCACACCGTCGGCGTCATGGTTTTCGACATGACCGACCCTTACTGCACGCTCGTGCTGCGCGGCATCGAGAACACTCTCTATCAGTCGTCGTTCCTTCCTATTCTCACCGACGTCCACAACGAGCGCAGCCGTTTCGAGCGTTATCTGGAAATGCTGCTCGACCGCCGCATCGAAGGCCTGGTCGTTCTCGCGAACTGGCTGTTTGTGGACATCAACGTCCTGGCCGACCTGGAGAAGAACAACATTCCGACCGTGACCGTGGGCCGCGAACTCAAGAACGACAATATTAGTTCGGTGATCGTCGACAATAATCTGGGCGCGCGCGCCGCTCTCGAACACCTGTATTCGCTCGGCCATCGCAAGATCGCGTTCATTCGCGGCCCCCGCCAGTTGTCCGACACCGAACCGCGTTGGCGCGGCGTGCGCACGCTTGCCCGCGAACATAACCTCGAACTTGACCCGCGAATGATTGTCGACCTACCAGAATCTGGAGATCCGTTTTCAAGTTTTGAACAAGGATACAAATTAACGGAGGAATTGCTGCACCGCCGCCGTCCCTTCACCGCGCTAATGGCCTTTGACGACATGACTGCCTTTGGCGCTATTCGTGCATTAGCGAAGGCGGGGATTCGTGTGCCCGATCAATGCTCGGTGGTGGGCTTTGACGACGTCTCGCCGGCCGCGATCTATTCTCCGGCGCTGACCACCGTGCGCCAGCCCATGGAAATTATGGGAACGGCCGCAGCGACGCTCGTGCTCGAAGCCATCAACGCCGGTCTGGAAAAAAAACCGATCCGCACCATTCACCGCAGAATCGTTCCCGAGCTGATCGTGCGCGAATCCACGGGCAACGTAAAGTAGTGCCGCCAGGCACAGCTGGTTTCAAACTCCGGCTTGCGTAGGGCCGGCTTCACAGGCCGCGGAAAAACTATGAATTCGTGTAGAGACGGGATAGCGTTACTTTTTTCTGCCACGCATTTTCTCTTGACAGATAGAGACACCTGACGCAGTATTGATACGTTTTAATAAAGGCATTTGACCGTTTTTGAAGATGAACGCTGAAAGTGCCGGCAGGATGAAACGCATGGGCCCGGCGCCAACAGGTTCTGATTGGGAGCCCCAGACAACTCTTTGGTGAGAGCGTCTCCCTGAGAAGCGTCTGGCATTTGTTCTGTGTCGAATCGGCGAGGAGTTATCCGAGGAGTTAACAATGAGAAACCGTCTCTTCTGTGGAATCGCAGTACTGTTGGCAATGTTCGTGGCGCCCAACCTTCACGCCCAGGACACCGGCGTGATCACCGGCACCGTCCGTGACAACACCGGAGCGGTGATTCAAGGGGCCGACGTAAAAATCAGTGGCACCGCGGGCGGCATCGAGCGGGCGACCACCACCAACTCCGATGGTGATTATTTAGCCGCCGGTTTGCCCGGCGGCACTTACAACCTCGTCATTAGCGCGAAGGGTTTCAAGACTTTCAAAGGCGATGGAATCGTATTGCGCGTCGGGCAGAGGGCTCGTGTGGATGCAGCCCTCGCCGTGGGAAACATCGCCACTGAGGTCCTCGTGCAGGGCGAGCAGTTGAATCAGGTCGAAACCGAAACCTCGGAACTAGCGGGCACGGTTACGGGCAGGCAGATGACGCAGCTCGAGCTGAACGGGCGTAACTACACCCAACTCCTCTCACTGACGCCCGGAGCAACCAATCAATCAGGAAACGACGAACCGACCGGCGGGCTGGATTCCGTCGTCTACAGCGTCAACGGGGGCCGCACGGAATACAACAACTGGGAGGTTGATGGCGGCAACAACATGGATGACGGGAGTAATACCACCCTGCTGACCTTTCCCAGTGTCGACGCCATTGCCGAAGTGCGTGTCCTGTCTTCCAACTATGGCGCGCAGTATGGCAGAAACAGCTCTGGCACGGTTGAGGTCGAGACGAAGTCCGGCACGCGGTCTTTCCATGGCGTCGCCTACGAATTTGTCCGCAACCAGGCCTTCAATGCCCGCAACTACTTCGCTTCCAGTGTTACTCCTTACAAGAAAAACGATTTCGGATACACCATCGGCGGGCCCGTCTTCATTCCCAATGTTTATAACCAGGATCGGAGCAAGACCTTCTTCTTCTTCTCCGAGGAGTGGCGACGCAACCGCCTCTCGACACTCTTCAACGTTCCCGTTCCGTCCAGCGCCGAACGCGGCATAGGAGTCAACTGCCCCCCAACACTCGGGCCATGCGGCGATTTCAGCGAACTTTGCCCTGGAAGCACAGATCCACAAAATCCAGGTCCGGGACCCGATTGCCCAATCAATCCCACAACCCTACTGCCGTTCGGGAACCCGACCTACCCGGGCAGTGGCGCCCCAAGCAATCCTGTCCTTGTTCCGATCGATCCGAATGCGATTCCACTACTGCCGCAGTTTCCGCTGCCAACCACTGGCTCGCCCGGAAGTTGGGCCTTCAACAAAGCCGTACCGACCCCGACCGACTGGCGGGAAGAATTGTTCCGCATCGACCACAACATTAATACCAAGCTCCATGCCTCAGTCCGTTACATTCATGACTCATGGAACCAGGTCTATCCGACACCTCTTTGGACCAACGCCACAACCTACCCGTCGATTCAGACTGCCTTTGGACAGCCGTCCACAAGTCTGGTGGCCCGCCTCACCGCCACGGTCACTCCCACCCTGCTCAACGAGTTCGTTGCCAGCTATTCCACCAATCACATTACAACTCAGAACATAGGGCCTTGGCAGCGGCCCCCTGGCTACAATATTGGTTTGTTTCCGAATAACGCTGGCAGATTGCCCGGCATCCAGCTCAACGGAGGCATTTTTGGCGGGCTTGGCGAGGATGCAGGCTGGGTTCCCCAAGGGCCGGTGAATTCGAATCCCAACTACACCTACCGCGATAACGTCTCCAAGATTATCGGCAAACACAATCTGGTGTTTGGTGGTTATTTCGTCGCCTCGCAGAAGAACGAACTGCCCCAGTTCACACCTTCGATCAACGGCTTTGCCAACTTCGATATTGGTCTTTCCGGCAGTACGGGTAACGCCTTCGCGGATATGTTGACCGGAAACATCAGCAGCTTTCAGCAGGCCAGTGGACAGCCCAAATACTACCTGCGCTACAAAATCTTCGAACCCTATTTCCAGGATGACTGGCATGTGACGCCGCGTCTGACGCTGAATCTGGGGCTACGAATCAGCCTGTTCGGCACCATCTACGAGAACCTGCATCAGGCGGGGAACTTCGACCCGACGAAGTACGTCCAGGGGGCAACTACCTTAAATCCCGACGGTACGGTGGCCACCAATCCAAACAATGGCCTGGTTCTGTGCGGTACAGCTGGCATTCCCACGGGCTGCGCTAAGGGACACTTGTTCAACCCCGCTCCGCGCGTTGGTTTTGCCTGGGATGTTTTCGGCAACGGCAAGACTGCGATCCGAGGCGGATACGGCATCTTCTTCGAACACACAAATGGCAATGAGGCTGTTGCAACCGCGCTCGAAGGCTCGCCGCCACTGGTGCAGAACCCCGTCCAGAGCAACATCCCCACAACCTTCAACGCGAACGATACGATCCAGACTTCTGGCTATACCCAGGTAGGCGCGTTCGGCGCGCAGTTCCCCCAGAGCGTAGTCTCGATTCCACAAAAGCAGATCTGGCCCTACGTCCAGCAGTTTCATCTCGACGTCGAGCGCGAACTGCCTGCGCACGTGGTTGGTATCGTCTCTTATGTTGGCAGCAAGGGGACACATTTGGGGCGACGGCGGGATCTAAACCAAATTCCGCAATTCCAGCAGGATCAGAATCCCTACGGACCGAATCAGCCATTCGCCGGCGCCGATCCGGTCAGCGGTTATCTCGGCGATTGCGCCGCGGGAACAGCTGGACTAGGTGGCCCGGCAGTCCCCGGCTACAATCCGGACGCTGTGCCCGGCGATCAGACCCCCGGCACGATCGGCGTCAACATGTATGTCGCCTGCGGCAACGATCCGAACTTCTTCCGGCCATTCCTAGGCTATGGCGACATACGGCGGCAGGAGAACGCATCCTCTTCCATTTACCACGCCCTGCAGCTTTCGGCACGCAGAAGTGTTGGCTCACTCCAACTCAGTGCCGCCTATACTTACAGCCACTCCATTGACGATGCTTCCTCTGCGGGAGATACCAGTTTCGTCGATTCCTACAATTTGGCTGCGAACCGCGCCAGTTCGAACTTCGACCAGCGTCATGTTTTCAGCCTGAGTTACATTTACGACCTGCCCTTCTTCAAAGGGTTGGGACTGACGCATACCCTGCTTGGCGGTTGGCAATGGTCGGGTATTACTCTGGTTCAGACTGGGGGACCTTTTAGCGTGACGAACGGCGGCGACGGAGTCGTTCCGGGAGACAATGCCGGCGTAGCCGATGGAACGGCTAGCGCTGGTTCAAGACCTGATCTTATCGGGAATCCCAATACCAGAATCCCCGGGTCGGGCGCTGGCATCCTGGGTGGGAGCCTCTTCGGTCCGCTGCTTTACAATCCTGGGGCATTCGCGGCTCCGCGTGGCCTGACATTCGGCACTGCGGGAAGAAACATTGTCCGCAACCCGCGCCAAACCAACTTCGACATGGCGCTCTTCAAGCGCTTCCCCATCCATGAGAGTGTGTCGTTGGAATTTCGTGCGGAGGCCTTCAACGTTTTCAATCATACCGAATGGGGTTACGTCTACGGCGACGGGGGTTCTGCTGCGGGCAACAGCGGCCTTACCAGCTACGCTAACAGCGTGGGGTGCTACACGGGGCCGAACAATACGCCTAATGATCCATCATGCCTCGGGGGAGGCCTTCTGCGTCCAGGGGCAACCCACCTGGAACGCCACCTGCAACTCGGGCTGAAGCTGATCTTCTAGCGGGTACATTCGTGCAAACAAAAATCCTGGCTCCGAACGAGCCAGGATTTTCTTTTGCGACGCCCCGCGCGCATCTCTTAGTCCGCCACCACCGCCTCTTTCCGTGCCCGCCTGAGCACCGCTAGTCCCTTCTCCAGATCGGCAATCAGATCCTCGACATGCTCAACGCCGACTGACAGGCGGATCATCTGCTCGGTCACGCCCATCTTTTTCAGCAGCTCCGGATCGATCAGATAGTGCGAGGTGAGCACCGGGATGGTCACCAGCGAATCCACTCCGCCGAGGCTTGGCGCCAGGGTAAATAGACTCAGCGCCTCGGCCACGCGGCACGCGTCGGCGCCGCTGCCTTCCACCTCGAAGCTTAGGACGCCGCCCGCGCCTGCCATTTGCTTCTTTGCCACCGCGTAGTCCGGATGTTTTTTCAGCAGCGGGTAATGCACTCGCGTCACCTTCGGATGCTGGCTCAGAAACTCGGCAATCCGCATTGCGTTTTCGTTCTGGCGCTCGACCCGGACGGCCAGCGTCTTGATCCCGCGCAGCAGCAGAAACGCCGCGTGCGGATCCATGCAGCAGCCGAGTGTGGTGCGAAGGTGTTGGATTTGCTCGACCAAATCGCGTCGTCCGGTGGCGATGCCGCACATAATGTCGGCATGTCCGCCAAAATATTTTGTACCGGAATGCAGCACCAGATCGATGCCCCACTCCGCCGGACGGCAATTGATCGGCGTGGCAAAGGTCGAATCAATAGTTGTGATCAAACCGTGCTTGCGAGCCAGCGCCGCAATTTTTTCGAGATCGACGACCCGCACCGTCGGATTCGTCGGCGACTCGATATGCAGGATCTTTGTGTTGGGCCGGATCGCGCGCTCGTGCTG